>Ga0172378_10003136_pt1 | contig 15541 bp, 11 predicted proteins | sample GrowelOW332metaG_FD_119755 | JGI IMG/M metagenome (GOLD analysis project Ga0172378, IMG submission 119755) | Groundwater microbial communities from an aquifer near a municipal landfill in Southern Ontario, Canada - Pumphouse #3_1 metaG | ecosystem: Environmental > Aquatic > Deep subsurface >... | reverse complement strand
CCAATATATGATAATCTTAGGGCTAAGGTAATGGCTACTGATTATATACAAGTGGATGAAAATAAAGAATTACGTACTCAAAAGGCATTTTTTTTAAACAGAAAAATAGTGTCTTTATTAAACATGAATGCTATTTTACTATGCCTTTATACGAAAACATGTACTTCATCGGATGCTTACCAAGAAATAAACTGTATCTTTGTGCAGACAGATGTAAGAAAAAATACGAATGAATCTAACAATTGAAAATATACTATTAATTGGCTCTTTATTACTTTTTATAAGCATTATTGTAGGCAAGTCATCTTATAAGTTTGGGGTTCCTACATTATTGCTTTTTTTAGCAATAGGAATGTTGGCAGGCTCGGACGGAATTGGCGGCATTAATTTTGACAATCCTCAAATATCCCAATTTATAGGTATTGTTTCTCTCAATTTTATTTTGTTTTCAGGTGGACTTGACACGAATTGGAAAACTGTAAAACCAATACTTAAGGAGGGCCTTGTTTTGTCAACCTTGGGCGTTTTGCTAACAGCACTATCTCTGGGGACTTTCGTCTGGTTGGTTACAGACTTCACTATTTATGAAAGTATGCTGTTGGGTTCAATCGTATCATCAACAGATGCAGCAGCTGTATTTTCTATTCTTCGCTCAAAAAGTCTTGCTTTAAAAACAAACCTAAGACCGACTTTAGAATTAGAAAGTGGAAGTAACGACCCGATGGCTTATGTTCTGACGCTTGCTTTTCTGACTTTAGTAATTCATCAGGACCAAAGCATCCTTTCTATTATTCCTCTATTTCTTCAACAAATGATTTTGGGTGGTATTGCAGGTTTTGCATTTGGACTACTGAGCAAATTTATCATCAATAGAATCAAACTTGGCTTTGAAGGGCTCTATCCTGTTTTAGTAATTGCCTTAATGTTTATTACGTTTTCATTAACTGACATTGTTGGTGGTAATGGCTTTCTTGCCATTTACATTTGCGCCGTTTATTTGGGAAACCAAGATTTGATACATAAAAAAAGCATTTTAAAAATGTACGATGGTTTGGCTTGGCTAATGCAAATCGTATTGTTCCTGACGTTAGGGTTGCTTGTTTTTCCATCTCGTGTTATTCCCTTTATTGGTATTGGTTTACTCATTTCTATATTTTTGATTTTAGTTGCTCGTCCAATAAGTGTTTTTGTAAGTTTGATTTTTTTTAAAATGAAGTTAAGCAGACGTTTTTATATTTCTTGGGTTGGTTTGCGCGGTGCTGTTCCAATTGTATTTGCGACATATCCATTATTGGCAGGAATAGAAAAAGCTGATATGATTTTTAATATCGTATTTTTTATTTCCGTTACATCTGTTTTAATTCAAGGAACAACATTATCTATTTTAGCAAAATGGCTACGAGTTTCATTACCTGAAGAAATCAAACCTGTTTCAGAAACCGACAGATTTATTTCCTATATTACTAAAACAGCAATGAAAGAAATTACAGTTTTACCGGATTGTAATGCAGTGAATAAAAAAATTGTGGATTTAAGTTTCCCGAAAGAAGCCATAATTGCAATGATTAAAAGAAAAGACAAATATTTAACTCCAAGTGGTTCTACTGTGATTGAACCAAATGATATTTTACTTATTCTTTCAGACAACCAAGAAGGAATTGATAAAGTAAATGATTGTTTAGACAAAACTGAATCAACAATATGATGGACAAATTGGCATTTAAACACAGCAGTCCGCAATCCCCAACGATTTCATACCTCCACCGTTGTAAAACATTTCAGAGCTACTTTATTATGTTAGTACTCTCTTAATTAAACTTTTTCGGTATTTTTATGTCTAAAAAAAAAACCACATGTATTATGATAAAATTCATCAAAATATCAGCAGTATTGCTGTTAACTTTTTTTATTTCAGGGAATCTTTATGCACAAAAAAACCAGAAATCAAAAAAGACTTATAAAAAAACAATTACTAAAAAAGTAAACTACAGAGTACCAAGTAAATCGGTAAAATATAAAAAAGGAAAAAGAAAAGTAGAAAGTGTAAGAAAGCTACCAACTAAAACTGTAGTAAAATATAAAGGGAATAATTACTATTATTCAAACAACAAATACTACATCTACTCAAGAGGTGCTTATATTAATATAGCTCCTAAAATTGGATTTAGAATTAAAATGTTACCCAAAGGTTATAAAACAGTTAATCATTTAAATAGAAGATATTTTTGGGCGAATGGTATTTTTTACTATCAAGTTAATAATGAATATGAAGTTGTTGAACCAGAAATTGGTACAATTATCTATGAATTACCGAATGATTATTCGAAAGTCACAATTGATGGTTTTTCTTACTATGAATATTCAAATGTACTTTATGAAAAAATTCAATATAACGGAACTCGCGCTTACGAAGTCGTTGGTTTTATAGACCAATAATTGATTTATTTATTCAATGAAGAACTTATGTGTTTTAGTTTGTAATACTAAATTGACAGGTTTGTGCTTCGAAATCACTTACGTTTCTTATACGGTAAGCATCCGAAGAAGTACATCTTTTATAAGAGCAATATAAACTTTAGCTTTGTGAAAAAATAAATCACAATGACAAAAGAAGAATTTTTGTCTTATTCCGTGAGTGATATGTTCGATTCGAAAACCCTGACAGAAAAGGTCTTCCATGGAATGAAGATTGGGTGAGGAGAATGCACAAGAAATTTAAAACTATGCACTGGAATTCTATTCGTTATAGTATTGGTTTTCTTCCTGAAATTTGGTATCAAATAGCTGATGAGGAAGGTTTTCTTATTCAGGATGAGTTCCCTCTCTGGTACGGAAAGCATGGGTTAATTGAAAAATTGGGTAAGGACCTTACGGGACTTCATAACGAATATGAACAATGGATGCGGGTGCGTTGGAATCATCCTTGCATGTACAACAAATTATCAGAAGGGGTTTGATAATAAATATTTTATTCTTTAACTTTGCAAAAAAAAATGATTTGTGAGATAGACCAAAAGGAGATAGAAGAATTTAAGACAACAAATATTTTGACTCAAACTCCTTTTTGGGGTCGTGTGAAAAGTAATCAGGGTTTTATACCGAAAGGTTTTGAGTTGACCATTTCAAAAGACTTATTAGTAACGGAGGCTCATCCTTTAGAAAAAAAAGGGGAAGATATATTAATACTAATTAAGTATATAGACAATGATACCTGTTTTGCGTATGTCCCTTATGGACCAAAATTGGAGCCTGTTTTTGAAAACCAAGGATTATTTTTGGAACATTTGTCTGAATCAATAAAATCAAAACTACCTACGAATTGTATTTTTATTCGTTATGATTTGACTTGGGAGAATCAATGGTCTAAGGAAGAGGATTTTTTCGACAGTGCAGGAAATTGGATAGGTCCCCCAGCTAATAAAACGCAAGAGTACAGAGTTAACTTTAATACGATCAATTGGAATTTGTATAAAAGCATAGAGGATAATTTACCCAAAAACACCTTTTTTCTGGATTTGACTTTGGATGAGCAAGATTTGCTTAGCAATATGAGATATAATACAAGATATAACATAAAAAAAGCGAATAAAAAAGGAATTAGAGTGCTGGAATATGGACTTGATCATATGGGAGATTGGTACAAATTATATCTTGAAACGGCAGTTCGACATAATATGCCAATCCAAAATCAGGAATATTTTTCTACTATTTTGAAGAATCAGGATAATAACAAAAAAGGGGTAACGGTTAAGATGTTGATGGCTGATATTGATGGTAAATATCTTTCATCTATGTTTTTGGTTTTATCAAAAGAAAGGAGTACTTATTTATATGGAGCTTCTGCATCTAGTAAAAATAATTTAATGGCAAGCTATGCGCTACAATGGGAATCGATCAGAGTTTCTAAGAAATGGGGATGTACAGAGTATGATATGTTTGGTTCTGCACCTAATTTAAATCAAAGTCATCCTTTACATGGTGTACATATTTATAAGAAAGGTTTTGGAGGAGAGCTTTATCATAGAATGGGGTGTTGGGATTATCCGTATAATAAAAAGCTGTATAATTTATTTAGAATGCAGGAGCTTAAAAAATAAAGCATAGGCTGGTCGCTGGACCAAAATGAACGTTGGCTACATCTTTTATGCGTATGGGAATATGCTTTTGTATTTTTTTTCTTTTGTCTCTATTTTTGTGCTTATAGGTGTCAAAATGCATAAAAAATAATAGATAACTATCCAATATTCAATATTTTGTTTACTTTTGTAGTCAATTTGGAAAATGTTAAAAAAAGGATTGATGAAAAAAAGATGGATTGTTATGATGTCAATATTAGTCATCATAAGTTTAATTGGCCTTTTGACGCCTGAGACGCCTGGACTTTGGATTCCAGATGAGCATTTTGATGCAGCAAATGTGGCTTGGATGATAACGGCTACTATTTTTGTATTAATGATGACTCCTGGACTTTCGTTCTTTTATGGAGGTATGGTTGGCAAAAAGAATGTAATCTCAACGATTTTGCAGAGTTTTATTGCTATGGGGATCATTAGTGTATTATGGGTAGTCGTCGGGTTTAGTTTGGCTTTTGGTGATGATATAGGTGGATTTATAGGTAATCCGATGACTTTTTTTATGTTTAATAATGTGGGTGCGAAAGTAGATATGTTCCTTTGTCCTACCATTCCGTTGGCTTTATTTGCGTTGTTTCAGATGAAATTTGCTATAATTACACCTTCTCTGATTACGGGTTCCTTTGCTGAACGAGTTCGATTTTCGGCTTATATGGTGTTTATGATTTTGTTTTGTCTTTTTATTTATTGTCCTCTTGCTCATTGGACTTGGCATCCCGATGGTTTTTTAAGACAAATGGGAGTAGTCGATTTTGCTGGGGGAATCGTGGTACATGCTTCTTCTGGTGTAGCCGCTTTAGCGGGAGCTATTTTTTTAGGTAAACGAAAACATGAGATTCATAGACCGGCTAATATTCCTTTTGTGGTATTAGGTGCTGCCTTGCTTTGGTTAGGATGGTTTGGTTTTAATGCGGGTTCTTCTTTCGCTGCTGATGGGATTGCAATAAAGGCTTTTTTGAATACGAATACAGCCTCTGCTACAGCGATGATGGCCTGGATTTTTGTGGATTGTTTGAAAGGGGAGAAGCCTTCGGCTATGGGCGCTGCTATTGGTGCCGTTGTAGGCTTAGTGGCTATAACACCTATGGCTGGATATGTGACGGTAGGTCAAAGTATTTTTATTGCGCTTGTGATAACGTTAGTTTGTCATACAGCGGTTCATTGGAAGAATAAATCAAATGTGGATGATGCTCTTGATGTGTTTCCAACGCATGGAATGGGGGGTATCTTTGGTGCTTTATTGACGGGTGTTTTTGTTGATGGATTGCTTGATGGAAATATGAAAGGTTTTTTGATGGCTATTTTGGGTATCGTTATTGTCATTGTTTATAGTTTTGTGGTGAGTCTTATTTTATATTGGGTTACCAATAAAATGATACCTATGCGGGTATCTGAGGAAAATGAGAGAGTAGGGTTAGATATGAGTCAGCATAATGAATCTTACAATTTCGCTGATTTTGGAGAAAGAGAGTTGAGGGAATATTTGGAGAACCACGATTCTTCTACTGATTTTAAAAAATAATTAACAATTTCTGACAAGTTGTTCAGGGCTGATGGGCTAGGATGAAAACTTAATTCAGCAGTCCTGTATTTTGTTTAGCAAATTTCCGTCGTTTCGATAATCGAAATACACTGGCAAAGAATCCTATTCTATTTGTTGGAGGTTCTAGTATTGTTCATTGGGATACACTCTTTGGAATCCTATAATCAGGAAAGAACTGGAGGCATTAACGAAACAAAAATAATAAAGTAGATCTTTTAATTTGAGTCTTTAGTTATTCCCTTGTATAGTGACAACATGCAGGAAGTTTTTTATATGTATTATCATCTGCTTTCATCTTTTCGGTGTCATATCCAGCTGCTGCAATTGCCTTATGAATTTCAGATAGGCTTACTTTATCTTTATTAAAGGATAAATGAATTTGTTTAGTATCCATATTCCATTCAGCTTTATGTACGCCAGCCAAACTAGTTGCGGCTTTCTCAATGGTTGATTTGCACATCTCACAATTTCCTGAAACTTTAAACATCGTATGTTCTATATTAGTCTTCATTGATTGTTTGCCTTGATTCATTTTGGACATATCATGAGGTGTTGAACTTGCGCGACCATCTGGATTCATCATGCTTGATTTTCCTGCCAATTGAGCAGCTGCATCAATCTTGAAGACTCCGTTTGTTGCAATTTCTTCGCCTTCGGATAAGCCTTTACTCACTACATAAAAGTTACCTGATTCGGGTCCTAATATAATTTGACGGTACAGGAACGAGCTTGTTACTCTATCTGAAACTTTTACATATACCACGGCTCTTTTGCCCGTCCATAAAATGGCTGATTTTGGTATTAACAATTCGTTGGTGTTTTGAGCTGTTTTTGAATTTAGAATACCTTTGGCAAACATTTCAGGTTTAAGTTTTCTGTCAGCATTTTTTAGCTCAACACGAACTTGTGCTACTCGTGTTTGAGCATCAATAAATGGATCGATAAAAGTTACTTTTCCTTTAAATTGTTTGCTCGGAACGGATTGAAGTGTAAACTTAATCTCGTCTCCTTTTTTAATCCAAGGTAGATCGCTTTCGTAAGCGTCAAACATGATCCAAACTTTTAACAGGTTTGTTACCTCAAACAGCGGAGAACCTTCTTTTACATAGTCGCCAATTGACACGTGTTTTTTGGTGACTGTTCCATTAATTGGAGATTGAATATCAAAGAATTTCTTTGTTTTTCCATATGTCTCTATCGCATTAATTTGTTCTTCGGTTAAATCCCAAAGTTTTAATTTGGAGCGAGTAGCTCTGTAAAAAGAAGGGTTGGAAGATTTGTATTTTACAGCTTCTAATAATTCCTTTTGGGCTGTTATTAAATCAGGAGAATAGATTATTCCTAGCTTTTCGCCTTTTTTTACCTGTTGTCCGGTGTAATTGATAAATAGTTCTTCAATTCGCCCTCCAAAACGTGCTGTCAATTCTGAAATATTACGTTCATCTGCTTTTACCTTTCCAAGTAATTGAATCTCTTTTTCAGGAATTCCTTTTTTAACAAGGGTTGTTTGAACCGAGGCCAAGGCTAGAGCAGCTTCAGTCATCTGAATTTCGTTTGGGTCAACTTGTCCCCCTTTGGATTCCATTGTTGTCATAGGAATTAATTTCATTCCACAAATAGGGCATAGACCCGGCTTGTTTTGCTTTATCTGTGGATGCATAGAGCAGGTATATATGCTTTCTTTAGCTACAGTTTTCTGTTCGTGCTTGTGTGTCGCATCTTTACGGGGTGAAGGGTAAAACAACCATCCTAAAAATAAGACTGTAACTATCGTAATCGCTATCAGCTTAATATCTCTTTTATTTATATATTCTTTCATCTTGTTTGAATTTAATTATTGACCTTGTAAATATTGAATAAATGCTACGGCAGCTTCTCTATCTGTAGTTGCTTTTTGCATTTTTAAAGCATATGTTAGTCGCTTGCGTTCCATTCGTAATATTTCCTCGAAGTTGATATTGTTTGTGGCATATTCTGATTCAAGAATAGAAAGTGATTTTTCTGCTAATCCTGTTTGTTCCTGATATAACACTGTTCGCCTAAGTGCATCCTGATAGTCCTTCCAAACATTTTCAAACAATACCGTTAAGGTGTTTTCCCTATCGATTTTTTCATGGGTCTTTGCTTTTTCTAAATAGATTACTTCTCGCACTTTTGCTTTGTACTTATTTCGATACAATGGAATAGTAATACCAATTTTTGGAAACATAAAGGCATCTTGCCCTGCCTTGGATGCCGTTGAACTTCCTTTGCCAATGAAGGTATAGTCGAATCCAACACTGAATTGAGGTAAGCCTTCTTTTGAAGCTAACTTCTGACGATGTTGCAAACTCTCAATTTGATGATCGAATGCTCCCAACGAATGGTTGTTTATCTTTACCTTCTCTAGGGCACTACGCTTGTCTAAAAGTGTATTTCCAGCCAACTTCTTTACTATATGAATAGTGGAATTTTCATCAATATTTAAGAAGCTATTGAATTTTACAGATAAAACTAGTGCCTTATCTTTTAAAAGAGCTAACTGATTGTTAAGATCGTTAATCTCCATTTGTACTCGATATGCATCAACTGAAGAGGCAGAACCTGATTCTATTTTAATAGTTGCTAAACCTTTAAAAGAGGCTAATATGTCGAGGTTCTTAAGAGTGATTTCAATTGCCTGATGTATGAAATATAAGTTGTAATAGGTCGATTTTACGTCATAGAACAGCTTCGATTTAGTTTCTTCAAATACTTCATATTTAGCTTTTGCGATAGCTTCAACTGAATTTTTACGGGATGACAATGTTCCAAACCATGGAAACATTTGTGAAGCTGACATCCTCGCTTGCTGTGGACCTAATCTTGTTTCAACGGGTTGAATGAAGTAACCAAAGGCTACTGTGGGGTCGGGCAAAGCACCCACTTGTGGGGATTTTTCTAAAGCTGCCATGTATTCGTTAAACTTAACTTTAAGCCCCGGATTGTTTTCTGCCGCTATTTTTAAATATTGGGGTAACTTGTTTTGAGCAGAAAGCGTTACGGTTAAGGTAAGTATAAGTAATGACAGGGTATATAGTATTTTTCTCATTCGACTAAGCTTTTAAAGTTTTAGACATCTTTATTACTTTTCTCTCTTGCCACATACTAAAGAGAACTGGAACTACGAAAATGGTTAATGTGGCGATTAGCATTCCACCAATAGTGGGGATTGCCATTGGAACCATAATGTCAGAGCCTTTACCTGTAGAAGTTAGAACGGGTAGTAAAGCAATGATAGTTGTTGCTGTGGTCATCATGGCCGGGCGTACCCTTTTTAAACCTGCTTGTAAAACTGTTGTTCTCACTTCTTCGATGCTCTCAGGCGTTTTCTTATCGAATAGTTGTTTTAGATAGGTACTTACTAGAACACCATCATCGGTAGCGATTCCAAAGAGGGCTATAAAGCCAACCCATACGGCGACACTTAGATTTATCGTGTGGATTTGGAACATATCCTGTAAATTAATACCTCCTAAACTAAAGTTCATAAACCATGATTGACTGTATAACCAAAGCATGATGAAACCACCTGAGAAAGCTACAAATATCCCTGAGAAAATTAAACTTGCAGCGGTAACAGAACGGAACTGAAAGTAAAGAATTAAGAAAATAATAAGCAACGAGATTGGAATTAAAATGAGTAATCTGTTTGTAGCTCGAATTTGATTCTCATAATTCCCTGTAAATCTGTAATTTACTCCGGAAGGAACATTAAAAGTACCATGTTCTATTTTTTTATTCAAATAAGCTTGTGCATTTTTAACCACATCAACTTCGGCAAAGCCTTCTTTTTTATCGAAGATTACATAACCTACTAAAAAGGTGTTTTCACTTTTTATCATTTGGGGGCCACGGGTGTATTTTATTTCGGCTAATTCACCAAGTGGAACTTGTACGCCTGATGGTGTAGGGATGAGGATGTTTTTTAAATCTTCTGGATTATCTCTGTATTCACGAGCGTAACGAATCCTAACAGGAAAGCGTTCACGTCCTTCAACGGTAGAGGTAAGATTCATACCCCCAACAGCACTACTTAACGTCGTTTGTATATCGGTAATGGTTAATCCATAGCGAGAGATAGCTCTTCTATCAATAGCTAGTTCTAAGTATGGTTTCCCCACAACTCTGTCTGCGAAGACTGACTTTGGTTCAATACCTTTAACTTGTTTTAAATCATTCTCCAGTTCGTAACCTACTTTTTCAATAGTTTCTAGGTCTGGTCCAAAAACTTTAATCCCCATTGGTGCACGCATCCCTGTTTGAAGCATCACCAGACGAGTTTGAATGGGCTGTAATTTAGGTGCGGAAGTTAATCCGGGCATGCTTGATTGGCTTATGATTTCACTCCAAATATCGTTTGGTGATTTAATGTGCTCACGCCATTGTCTGAAATATTCGCCTGTTTTATCAGCTACTAATTGGTCTTTATTAATAACCTTAAAACTATCAGAAGGATTATAAGTTGAACCATCTTTAAGCTTAAAGGCCTTATCCTTATTTATTTTAAATCGAAGGCGATGACCATTTTCATCCAACATGTATTCTGATTTATAATTAATTATATTTTCGTACATTGAAGTAGGAGCAGGATCGAGTGCTGAATTAACACGTCCCCATTTGCCTACTACATTATTAACTTCTGGAATGGCATTTACTTTTTTATCCAACATCCGAATGACTTCAAGGTTTTCTTCGATACCTGAATGAGGCATAGTTGTAGGCATTAATAAAAACGAACCTTCGTCTAAGGAAGGCATAAACTCATTACCTAATCCTGGGAAGGTCTTGTTTAGTGATGCCCATGTGTCACTTCGCTTTATGCTATCAGGCATAAACGAGAAAATCTTGTCGATGCCTTGCCAGGTGAATATTCCAAAAAGAATTACGGCTACTGGAATACAAAGGAATTTTACTTTGTTAGCTAAGGCCCAATTTAAAATTCTTGAATAGGATTTAATAATAAACAACATGAAGATTAAAACTAATCCTATCAATGAACCGACAAAAAGAAGATTTGTGAGATCATTGTTCTGTGCGTCTAAGGGCATCCATTCTTTAGTTAATAACCAAACAACGATAAGAACGATTATGCCAACAGTAATATATTGGGGATATCTAGTTCTTTCTTTTCTCCATTTATAGTCGAGTAGGTTATTAATACCTATACCTATAATAGCTAGGGCTATAAGAATTTGACTAAAGAAAATAAAGCTAAGACCTAAGGGTATTAAGATTGCATTGAGTACTTGTTTTGTTCTCTTTTGGCTAATCTTTATTGAAAATATTAGATGTGCTAAACTGGGAATAAACACCAAACCAATAATCAAAGCAGAAAGCATTGCAAAGGTTTTGGTAAAGGCTAATGGTCTAAACAATTTTCCCTCGGCTGCTTGCATTGCAAAGACGGGTATGAAACTAACAATGGTAGTAGCTAATGCCGTTATAACAGCAGGTGCAACTTCTATTGTGGCCTCGTAAATTATTTTAATTAGTTTCTTCCCTTTGTCTCGAAATCCATCAATATGCCGGATAATATTCTCTGTAAAGACTACCCCGACATCGACCATTACGCCAATAGCAATAGCGATACCTGATAAAGCGACAATGTTGGCATCAACGCCAAACTTGCGCATGGCAATGAAAGTCATGAGTACACCAACAGGTAATAAACTTGAAATAAGGAAGGAAGCTCGAAGATTTAGAATAAGAATAATAATGACGAGGATACTAATTAGAACTTCGAGTGTTAAAGCTTCTTGTAATGTTCCAAGTGTTTCCTTGATTAAATTTGATCGGTCGTAAAAAGGAACAATAGTTACTTTTGAAACAGAACCATCCTTTAAGGTTTTAGAAGGCAAACCTTTTGAAATCTCTTTAATTTTGGCTTTTACATTATTGATTACTTCTAGTGGGTTTGCACCATATCTAGCTACAATTACGCCGCCAACGGCCTCCGTTCCACCTTTGTCTAAACCACCTCTTCGGGTAGCTGGCCCAAAACTAACGTTCGCTACGTCCTTTATGTGTATTGGGATATTGTTTTTAACGCTTACAACACTTTGTTCAATGTCTTTGAGATTTTTTATATATCCTAACGCTCTTATTACGTATTCGACTCGGTTAAACTCAATGGTTCTTGCTCCAATATCTAAATTGCTTTTTTTAACCGCTTGTATTAGTTGAGCAATGCTAATTCCTTGAGCTTTCATGGCATTGGGGTCAATATCAATCTGATATTCCTTAACAAAGCCACCTATAGAAGAAACTTCTGAAACGCCTTTGGCAGCAGTTAATCCATATTTTACATAAAAGTCCTGTAAAGTTCGCAGTTCTTGAGGATCCCATCCTCCATTTGGTTTCCCTTTTTTGTTCCGACCTTCTAAGGTATACCAATAGATTTGACCTAAAGAGGTAGCATCTGGCCCCAAAGAGGGTGTTACTCCATCTGGGAGTGTTCCGGATGGAAGAGAATTGAGCTTCTCAAGTATTCTTGTTCTACTCCAATAAAACTCAATATCTTCATCAAAAATGAGGTAAATGCTAGAAACTCCAAAAATAGAATTGCTACGTATGGTTTGTACACCTGGAATCCCCAACAAAGCCGTTGTTAAGGATAGGTTATTTGGTCTTCAATGTCTTGAGGTGATTGACCTGCCCATTCGGTATAAACTATTTGTTGGTTCTCGCCAATATCGGGAATGGCATCTACGGGAACGGGGTCAGAAGGAAGAAATCTTGTCTCCCAATTAAATGGAGACGAAATGATACCCCAAGTAATGAAAATTACTAGAAGTAACAAGGTAACTACTTTATTTTCCAAAAAGAATTTTATGGTTTTATTCAACATATCTAAAGGAGTTTGATAAAGATTGAAAAAATTGAAAGATATGGCAAATAAATTGAAATACAATAGGGTAATTCCCCTTTTTAGATAGTTTTATATTTTTGTAACGATATATTCCTCGCTTGTGTATAGTTTGCTGCAAGGGGGCAGTAGCATTTGACGTTTGAAACGGGTACTGGTAAGTTATGTAAAATAGTGGTACGAAGGTCAAAGAATCATTTTCAGGTAGATTCAACTACCAAATGCAACTTTTTTATGTTCAGCAAATTCTAAGCCATTTTCCATTGTAATAGAAAGTACTGATTTTCTATACATCAAAAAGCCCTCGTTAGAGGGCTTTTTTGATGTATCTGGGCAAACGTAGAATTTAGTCCTGTTCATTAAAAATTTTTCGCTTTTTTTTGAAAGAAAAATGGTTTGTGAAATATAAAAAAATAAAATAACAACGAAAAATAAATTTTTATTGTAAATTTGTAACTGATAAAACAACTAATATCTTATGAAAACAAAAATTTATTTTTTTATTGCTGTACTATGTAGCACCTTGTTCTTAAATACCAATATCTACGCATTAGGAACAATGAAGGAAAAAGTGATTAATGCTTTACGTACAACGGAAATTGCCCGTGCGAAAGCTTTTTTGGACACTTATCCTATAACGGTAACCTTTGCAACCTGTGAGCGTAGTGCAGGGGAAATACATGATTTTTATTCGGAAGGAGATTATTGGTGGCCGAATCCTAAAGATCCTAAAGCACCTTATATTCACAAAGATGGGCAGACTAATCCAGCTAATTTTGTAGCTCATCGTCATGCCATGGTTCGTTTGAGCGAAATAGTTGCAACCTTGACTTCAGCTTGGCTGTTAACGAAGGATCAGGTATACGTTGATAAAGCAATGGAACATTTGAATGCTTGGTTTGTTGATCCGACAACGAGAATGAATCCTAACATGTTATATACTCAAGCCATCTGGGGACGAAATACAGGAAGAGGTATTGGCATTATAGATGCGTATCATTTAGTGGAAGTAGCTCATTCTGTAAAACTTTTGGAAGATAAAGGTGCTATTTCTGCTCAGCAGGCAGAAAAGATTAAAAATTGGTTTAGTCAGTTTTTGACATGGATGATATCTCATAAATATGGGATTAAAGAAATGAATGCTGAAAATAATCATGGTGTTTGCTGGGCCGTTACGGCTTCTTCTTTTGCTGTTTTAACGGGTAATAATGAGGTTATAGATCTTTGTAGAAAACGATTCAAAGAAGTTTTGCTGCCAAGTCAGATGGCTGATGATGGCAGTCTTCCTCGTGAGTTAGCCAGAACAAAACCGTATGGTTATTCGCTTTTTACGATTGATGCTTTTTGTAATTTAGCAGAGATATTGTCAACTCCTGAAGATAATCTCTGGAACTTTGAGACACCTGATGGTAAAACACTGAAGAAAGGCCTTCAGTATATTTATCCTTTTATAGTGGATAAAACAAAATGGCCGTATAAAAAAGATATTTATATTTGGGATAAATGGCCTGTCTGTCAGTCTTCACTTATTTTTTCTGCTTTTGCTTATGCGAATGAAGATTATCTGAACACCTATTTGCAATTGCCAGCTTATCCTATTCATGAGGAAGTCTTGCGTAATGTGCCAGTTCGTCATCCGCTTATCTGGATAATGAAATAAATCGAAAGGTGACCTAAAAAAACAACAACAACTTAAATCTTAATTATGAAAGTTTTTAAATCATTACTATTGGCAATACTTTTTGCCACAGGACTTTTTTCCTGTACGTCTTCGCCTAAAAAGGCAACAGATAAGGTTTCAAAATATCAACCAACTTGGAAATCTTTATCAAAACACAAAGCTGTTTCCGAATGGCAATCTGCTACTGTTCCATATACGGCTGATGATGTTCGTTTTACGATGTCAAAAGATAAAAAAACTGTGTATGCTTTTTTCTTAGGCAAACCTAAACGTGGTGAAAAGGTAGAAATGCGTAGATTAGGAATGCAACGTGATTGTACGCCGACCCCGATAAAAAGAGTAACCCTTTTAGGAACTAATGTTGAGGTTAAGACTGAAATGACCACTGAAACATTCTATCTTACAATGCCGGATGTAGAAATGAATGATATGGCTACGGTATTTAAATTTGAATTGGAATAGATACTATTTTAAGGTCATTCTGTAAAATAGGGTTGATCTATAAGAAAATAGGTCAGTCATTAATAATAAATCCGTTGAGAAATGTCTGGCTTTATGTATTAAGGGGTATAGTAAAAACTATACCCCTTACAATTTTCAATAGTTCAATTTCTAATTAGATACTATAGTGCGTTTTTTTATAAAGAAATTAAGGTTTAGTCTTTTTTTATAGGTAAAGTCTTAATTACTTCTTTATTTGCTGTATATACCTCTTTTTCTATTATTTTAATTTCTTTGCGATCATAAGTCATTAATCCATTTATTTCATTTTCAACATCTGTTGTTTGTGTATAAACGGCTGCTGAAAATCCCATATGAACTAAATCTTTTAAGATTTTTGTGAATTTGACATATTCTTTGGTAACAGCTTCTTTCGTTGTGAATTTGACATATCCCCAGTTTTTATTATTTGTTTCCCATACATGTCTTTCTTTAACCATGCCAATACCTCCGTATTCTCCTAATACATTTACTCGATTATTATCTTGTAAATACATTCTTGGTTCAGGATAATTATGTAGATCTATGATATCTCCACAATCACGATGATTGCCTCCACTCGCTGGATTAATTAGGCGAGAAGGGTCATACTTTTTTGTCCATGCGACTACATTCTCTGTATCAAATTGTCCCCAAGCTTCATTAAATGGCGTCCATACAACAATACAAGGGTATGAAATACATAAATCTATAATTTCTTTCCATTCTTGATAGAAATTAGCGATTGATTCTTTTGTACGTTTTTGATCTGTACCTCCATTATATTTTCTGGGATTCCAATGATTTCCTAATTCACT
>Ga0172378_10003133_pt1 | contig 15548 bp, 12 predicted proteins | sample GrowelOW332metaG_FD_119755 | JGI IMG/M metagenome (GOLD analysis project Ga0172378, IMG submission 119755) | Groundwater microbial communities from an aquifer near a municipal landfill in Southern Ontario, Canada - Pumphouse #3_1 metaG | ecosystem: Environmental > Aquatic > Deep subsurface >... | reverse complement strand
TCTCGTCATAGTAACTCTCGGTTTTTTCTACAAAGGCGAAACGGTCATTTTTACAGGCATTGCAGAAGCTTCTGAAACCGTCGTGAGTGTTCAGAATGCTGTAGAGATTGTGAAAGTTCATGTGGTTCCGGGTGAAGAAGTGAAGAACGGGGATACCCTTGTAGAATTAAGCCGTGCCGATCTCGCTCTTCGTGTGAACGAAGTGACTCGCGAATTGGATGCTTTGGAAGGTCGCGGGAGCTTGAATACAGCAACGATTGACCAAAAAGTGGCAGAAGTCCAAGCCGATCTCTCTACGCGTCGGAATACGATTCTATTTGAAATCGAAAAAATAAATTCCGAGTATAAGCAGAATCGAGAGATTGCCGCTAAATTAAAGAGTCTTTCTTCCTCTTCTTTGAATGTGGTGGATTCTAATGACGCAATGATGATGCGCATTCGTAATTTGCAAAAAGAGCTGAAAGTTCTTGAAGAAAGTGCGAATTCCCAAATCCGCTTGCTTCGCGGCAGTAAAGGCTTACAGCAGACAAGCAGTGCAACGGAAGCGGATGCGCTTCGCCGTGAATTGGATATGCTCAAAAAAGATCAAGAAGACTTGATTATTACTGCCAAGGGAGATTGGGTTGTTGCTTCGGTAGATGTTCGGGATGGTGAAAAAATTTCAAGTTTCAACCCGATTGTGACTTTGACTCGTAAATCACCCTCTATGATTCGGGGTTTTATTAACGAAAAAGTCTATACTCATGCAGAAGTGGGGACTCTTGTTGAAGTTTCTTCTCAGGCGAATGGGCAAAAGATTCGTGGTGAAATAGTGGGCATGAGTAGCCGCATTGTTTCTTTCCCGGTACGCCTTTTGAAAATGCCCGATATGCCGATGTATGGGCGCGAAGTGACTATTCGCATTCCTGAAGATAATGCCTTTCTTTTGGGTGAAAAAGTCTCCATTACCGAAATGCCGAGTTGGAAAACTATTTTGAATAGTGGTAATGATTCGGAGGTGATTAAGTGAAGTTCGCCATTGCTTTGTGTGGTTTAATTGCGGTCGTTGTCGCTGCAGAGCCATTGACGTGGGAAAAATTGATCGCTTCTACGAATGAAGATCCCGTTTTGAAAGCCGTTTCCCGCAAAGAAAGTGTGATTAAAGAGCGTTCTTCCACAAAGCTTTGGGATGAAATGCAATTGAGCTATAAGTTAGATGGTTTTGGGTTTATGGAACATGATTTTGAGCTCAAAATCAAACCCAAGGCTTTTGGAGAAAGTGCCGCTTACGAAAATTACTGGAAATCGCAATTGAGTTATCAGAAAACCCTCGAAGGTTACGATCGGTCCCTTGTTCTTTTTGAACGCTATGAACATAGTTTCCGCTACATCATGAGATTGAAAATGCAACAGTTGCATCAGCAACTTTTTGTAGTCAATGATGATCGCATCGCGGTACTTCATGCAAAGAGTGGGGCAGAAACTTTTGATTTGCAAGATTTGGTAACGGCACTGGAAAATCAGGCGACTTTGACTGCGGAACTTATTGCGGATAGCAATGCACTCGAAGATTCCAAAATGAAACTGATGTCCTGGGTGCCAGGCTTTGATGTAATTGCTTTAGATTCCACATGGCTTCCTACAATGGAAGAACTCGTCACGATTTTAAAAAGCACTAAAGATAATCCGGATACTTATCCCGAAGTCGCGAAGGCTAAAGGAAAATGGGATGTGGGTACAAAAAGATATGATCAGGAAGTCGCAGGAGATAACGATTACATATCCAGCGTGAGTGTAGGCTATAAGCATGTCATTGCAGAATACCAGTACAAGTGGGTGGATCAGGATGATGGTCTCGGTACTCAGAAATGGAAACTCGTCCATGAGGATGACGATCGACGTACCATTGATAAATTTTACGCCTCCATTTCTGTAAAAATTCCTGCGTTCTCTAACGATGGTAGTGATAATATTAAAAGGCAGCTAGATGTGCTCGATGCAGAACGTGATTATCTCGAAGAAAAACGGGATATGTCACAAAGAGTGGCTCGTCTGCGTGAAGAAATAATGGGTTTAATTGCTCAGCGTGAAGTGCAGAAAAACTTTGTGAGTCAGGTAGATGCAGGAGCTTTGTTCCAGGACTTTGCCATGAAAGCGGGCAATGATCCTCTGCTTTTGCTCCGTGCTCGTGAAAGTGCTCTTCAAAGCCAACTTAAAATGGTAAAATTGGAAAACGACATCTATAATGATTACATTATTCTTTTAAGTTATATAGGTGTTTTTGCTCGCGAAAATGTGAAAAACCATTTGAAAGAAGGCTTTAGCAAATGAGTGGAGCTCGCGGTTTTAGTTTATTGGAGCGGTTTGAGCTCAAGTATCACATTCCTGTGGAATGGGCAGATGCAATAGGTCAATTTATTGCTCCTTATTGCGAGGAAGACTATTACTCGAAAATAACTCCAGGTCGATTTTACTGGATTACGAATCTTTATTTGGATTCCCCGAAGTGGACTTTTTTGAATTGGAAAAAAGCCGGTTTATTAGATCGCTTTAATATGCGGGTGCGTACTTATGGTGAACACCCTGACCAAAAGGGAACTTTTCACTTTGAAGTGAAACGCAAAGTTCGTGATGTTTGTTTTAAAAGCAGAGCGACGATTAAGGGGGAAACCCCGGCCTTTGTGTGGGAAAATTCACCCAATCTATGGCCTTGCAAGGGTGATACCGAACGCAAGTATTTAGAAGATTTTTTGTATAAAACACATTTGTACAATGCGCATCCTCGATTGCTCACACAGTATAAACGGCGTGCTTGGTTTGGATTAAACGAAGATTATTCCCGTGTTACCATTGATACTTGTATGCGGTTTCGTGAAGAATCAGGATTTGATTACACGATCAATCCCGCATACATGGAATCTACAGGGCTACCCCGTTTTTTTGCTCCGGGTTGTGATGCTGTTTTAGAATTGAAATGCCCAACAACGCAAGTCCCTTTTTGGATGATTGATTTGATCAAAAAATTCAATCTCAAGCAAGGTAGCTTTTCTAAATTTGGTAATGCAGCCGCGGAATGGCAAAAAATTTATGCGCACCCGAGAAGTTTTAAAGATCCTGTTTACCCACAATTAGCTGGAAATTTTGGTTGAGTTTGGAGGCCCCAATGATGAGAAAAAAACTAGCCGTTTTTGCTTCACTTGTTGCTCTCAGTATGTGGGCATGCGATGAAGGTGGAAAAACCCGTAGTGTAGACTATACCGAAATGGCATGCACTGAAATCATGTATCACAGTGCAGACTCCGTGGAATTTATTGAACTCAAAGCGACGGGAACCCCACTGACCAGTATGTCGGAAGCAAACCTTCGTTTAGAAGGTGCCGTTTATTTTGCTTTTCCAGACGAACCTCTGGATACGAGTGAGTATATCGTAGTGACTAATGACACAACACAATTCCACAAAAAGTATCCGAATTTTATAGGGCGTTTATTTGGCCCTTGGTTTGAGGAAGAAGGGAGCTCTCTAGGGGGCAAACTTTCGAATAGTGGTGACGTCGTAGAAGTGAAATTGAACGGTCAAGGGGATGCCGATTGTCGTTTTGATGATAACCCTCCGTGGCCGAAAAAAGCGGATGGAGGCGGAAGCTCTTTGGTCCTTATTGGTAAAAACCCCGCTTATGCGGAGTCATGGGCTGCAAGCATGACAGTGGGCGGAAACCCAGGGAGTGCTGACGATCCCGTTTATAAAACTCCCATAGTGCGGATTAATGAATTAATGCCCTATGGCAATAGTGATACCTCCTGGATCGAATTTTATAATGCGGGTAGCGAAAATGTAGATATCAGTGGTTGGAAGCTGGTTCGTGCGGATGCAACGGATAGTGTGCGCTATTTGCCAGAAGGATCTGTTGTGCCTGCGGGTAATTTTTTGGTCATTACTACCGATGAAGTCACAGACGGCTTGTTTTTTACTGCTCGCGGAGAGGATGTCTATTTACGCGAAGTTGATGCGACAGGTAAATTGACAGGATCAGAGACGGGTTTGGAATATCCTTCGGTTCCTACAGGAAAAACAGCGGGTGTTATTGAGCTTTCGGATGGCTATTTAGCTCAAGGGGCCTTGGCTACGGTGACTAAGAATGCTAAAAATTCCTCCCTTTTGATGGGACCATTATACATCAGCGAAGTTTTTTATAATCCGCCGGACGGAGGTGTTGAATTTTTGGAATTGGTCAACAAAAGTACGGACAATGTGACTCTTCAGGGGATCATTAACGGTGAACTTGCCAGTTGGAAAGTGGAAGGGATCGGTCTTACTTTCTCAAAAACAATTACAGTGGCTCCTAATGGAATTGTACTCCTACTCCCCACAAACTATATCGCTACCACAGGGGCTATGGTTTCTTTGGATACAGCCTGGTATCGTAAGGAAGTGGGTTTAGCAGCTTCGGTCTCTATCGTTCAATATTCGGGTAAGCTTTCAAATCGTGGAGAATCCATTGTGGTAATGAATCCTATGGAGTATACCGCAGATGCTTCTGAAATAAATGGCCTTAAATGGTATTATCAATGGTCTGATGCCTTGCTGTATTCCGATGATGGAGCTTGGCCTTCTGAAGCTGATGGAGAAGGAAAAAGTCTTACGCGTTCTGATTTTACCATTTCTGGTTATGAACCCGGTGCATGGATAGCGGCGAATCCGACTCCTGGTAGGTTATAAATGCCCATTCGTTCTTGATAAATGACTATTCATTAATTTTTAGTCACGAAGGCTTCTTTGAAGGGGAGCCTTTTTTTATCTTTAAAAGTGCGCTTTTTAAAACTAAAATTAAAAGAGTTTCTTTTGGGCGTTTTATAGGCTTAAGAAAGGATGGCTATGCAAAAACGATTCACAGTAGTGCTCTTTTTGGGAATGGCGGTTGTCGCTAGTGCGGATCCATTATCTTTAAAAGAGGCTATCCAGCGTGCGCGGCAGAATAATCCGCAGATCCAGGCAAATAAAGCGGGGTTAGAACGCACAGAGAGTGAAAAAACGGAAGCTTTTTCTCGTTTTATGCCACAACTTAATGTTTCAGGAAAGGTGACAAAAATAGATGAGCCTATTACGATCGACCTAAGATCTATGCGCACGGCGATTTTGGGGAGCAACTATGGTTCTACTTACACTAGCGTTTATACGGTGATGCAACCGACTTTGGGAGATGCGGGAGCTTCTTCTGTGGCAAATGCTTCTGCTACGGCGGGACAGCAGGCTTTAGCAGCGCAACTCCCCGAAGATGAATTTGAAGTTCAAGTCCAAGATGATTTATTTTTCAATGCGACGGCTTCTTTAGTGTGGCCGATTTTTACAGGGGGGCGCATCTTTTCCGCCTACCAAGCCGCTTCGGAGAATGTAGATGCCCAAAAAGCCGCCTATGATGCAAAAGAAAATGCGGTGCTCATGGAAGTGTGCTCGCGCTACTTTACTTTGCGTCTTGCAGAAGAACTCACGGCGTTGAGAGATACTACCCGTATTACTTTAGAACAGCATGTCGAACAGGCAAAAAAACTGGAGGCGGGTGGACAAATATCCAGAGCCGAACGGTTGCGGGCAGAAGTCGCCCTTGCCGAAGCGGAGAACGAATGGGAAAATGCAAAAAGGGATCTTTCTTTGTCGAGACTCGCTTTGGCGAATACGATTGGAGGGGATACCGCGGTTTCTACCGTGACTCCCATTCAATCAGTGACACCACAAGGGTCGCTGGAAAGTTATAAGCAGCGGGCATTGGAAATTCACCCAGGCCTTCGGCAATTGCGGATGGAGAAAAAACGCAGTGAACGGGCGGTTACTGTAGCACGGGGAGAATATTTCCCGACGATTGCTTTATTTGGACAAAAAGAATTGTATACAAATGATTTGACGATTCTCCAGCCAGAGTGGGCTGTGGGTGTGAATATGGAATGGAATCTTTTTCATGGTGGAGAAACCGCAGGGAAGGTGGCCTCAGCGAAAGCGACAGAAAGAGAAGTACAGAGTTTAGAAAAAAAAGCCACAGAAGATATTTCTTTGCTGGTGGAAAAACGCTGGCGGGAACTTGAATATGCAGAAGGTCGGTTAGTGAGCTTGAAAAAAACAGAAGAGCTCGCCGATGAATCCTTGGAAGATCAGAGAAAGGCTTTTGAAGCAGGAGTCGCTACGAGTCTGGATGTGGTTGACGCTCAACTCGCACTTTCGCGTTTGAAAGTCGCTATGTTGCAGGCGAATTATCAATCGATGATCGCCCTTGCAGGACTTTTGGAAACCAGCGGAGAAGTAGACCGCATCAGTGAAATTTTGGAGAAATAATTATGAAAAAAATTCCGGCGATTATTACGCTTTTGGTTATTATAGCTCTGTTGACCGGAGGATTTTTTTCCTTGAAGCATTTTGCAACCATGCCGGAAACCGAATATCTCCAAGGCCAAATGGAAGCTCGTCGCGTAATGGTGGCGGGTAAAGTACCTGGGCGCATCTCAGAATTGGCTGTTCGTGAAGGGGATTCCGTCACGAAAGGTTTTGTCATAGCAACCATTGCAAGCCCTGAGATTGAAGCAAAAAAAATGCAGGCAGAAGGCGCTCTCAAAGCGGCAAAGGCACAGGCAAATAAAGCTGCGAATGGAGCTCGTTCCGAGCAGATTGCTGCAGCGAAAGCGATGCTGGATCGGGCGAAAGAGGGGGCTCAATTAGCTGCCACTACTTATGAGCGCATTCAGAAATTATTTGATGAAGGGGTGGTTCCTGTGCAGAAAAGGGATGAAGCAGAAACGCAGATGCGGGCCTCTGCCGCTGCGGCGAGTGCCGCAGAAGCTCAATATGCAGAAGCGCTTGCCGGAGCAAGAGTCGAAGATAAAGCGGCCGCGAATGCGCTTGTCATGCAGGCCAAAGGAGCTGAAGCGGAAGTCAATGCTTATCTGGATGAAACTAAAATTATCGCTCCCATTTCGGGGGAAGTGACGCTGAAAATTTCAGAAGAAGGAGAAGTGGTGGGTGCAGGCATGCCTGTGGTTGCCATCACCGATATCAAGGATTCTTGGGCGATTTTTAATCTTCGTGAAGATATGCTCAAAAATGTAACGAAAGGAAAAGTCTTTGAAATGTATGTCCCTGCACTTGAACAGAAAGTGCCCATGGAAGTGTATTATATCGCTTCGGCAGGGGATTATGCGATTTGGCGCAGTAGCAAGGAAAGTGGTGGTTTTGATTTGAAAACGTTTGAAGTTCGGTTGCGTCCAAAAATCAGTGTTCCGAATTTACGGCCAGGAATGACGGTTCTTTGGCAAAAAGAAACGAACAAGAGATAAAAGCTTTGTTAAGTGCGCTCATTCATGTTTTTAAGGGAACCTATCTGAAGCGAAATGGCACGCTTTGGATGTTGATTTTTGTGCTCCCAGTGGGTGTGTCTATTTTAATGACTTCCCTTTTGTCGAGGGATTTACCCAGGAATTTACCCATGGGCGTTGTTGTTGAGGAGACCTCTCAACTCACAGGCCGCATTATTAAAGCGATAGATGCAAGCCCGACTCTCCGCGTGGAAACTTACTGTGCAGATGTTCCTACTTGCGGAAGTCTGATGAAATCAGGAGATATATTTGGATTTATTATGCTGCCTGCGGGTTTGGAAAAGAAAGCCTATCGCATGGAATCTCCTGTCATTTCTGTCTATACAAATGCTCAATCACTTTTAACCAGTAATCTTATTATTAAAGATCTCCGCACCGTTGTAGGAACGCAGGGCGTGATTCTCGAACCACGGAATCTTCCCGATCCTTTGCGCACAGAAATTCACACGGTTGGTAACCCCACAGGGAGTTATCTCTACTTTTTAGCAATAGGTCTTGTCGCTGCTGTTTTTCATGTGGTTGCAATGATTAGTTCGGTGTTTGTCTTCTCCTATCCTATCCGAGAAAAAAAGGTGACGGTGTGGCTTAGAGAAGCGAAAGAGTCCCCTGTGATTGCCGTGCTCGGACGCTGGCTTCCCCTAGTCTTGATTTTGTGGGTGGAAATGCTTTTGATGATGATTTTTGTGAGAGGGAATCTCGCTCCTATGGGAAATTCAGAGTTCATGATGCTTGCGTTAGGTTCTTTGGCGATGATCGGCACTTGTACTGCGGTGAGTATTGTTTTTGTTGGGGTGACGGGGAGTATGCGCATTGCAACAAGTGCGGCGGCGGTTGTGGGAGGCCCTGCGTTTGCTTTTTCAGGACAAACTTTTCCCGTACTGGCGATGCCATTTTTTGTGCGGTGTTTTGCTTTTGTGCTTCCTATAACGCATTTTTTACGATTGCAATCTGCTATGCTCCTTGGAAATATCGGGCTTACATCGGCGTTTCAATCTTTGCAGATTTTGTTGGGTATGATGGTTTTTTGGCTCCTTCTAGGGATGCTTACTATGTCATGGCAACTGAAAAAATGCGGGGAAAAAGAAGATGATTAAGTCCATTTTTCTTCGCCTTTTAAGAATCACAACAACCGAATGGTCCTTATTTTTTAAGGATCCAGCAGCGATCTTAATCTTGGTGGTTGCTGGTTTTCTTTATTCGATTTATTATCCCTTGCCTTACCTCCATGAGATTACGGAGAAAGTCCCTACAGGCGTTGTCGATCATGATAAAACGGATATGTCGCGTCAGATTATTCGGATGTCCAGATCCATGCAGCAAATTGAGGTCACTGAGATTTATGAGAATGCAGAAGAGGCTCAAAAAGACATGGCCGCTGCGAAAATTTATGGATATTTAGAGATTCCCCAGGGGATGGAAGCGGAGATTCGCAAGGGAAATAACGCGACTTTGGGTGTTTATGCTCATGGGGCCTATTTGATGCTTTATAGCAATGTGGCGACTGCTTTTTCTACGGCGGTGGCTACAGTGGGGGCCACCATCGAAGTGAAACGTTTGGGGGCGAAAGGTTATTCTGCAAAACAAGGAATGGCTATTCGGGATCCTTTGCCGGTAAGATTTCTTACGATGTTCAATGGTATGGGGGGGTATGGAGCCTATGTGGTGCCAGCGGTGTTGATGATTGTATTACAGCAAACACTTTTGATCGGCATTTGTACATTAGGGGGACCCCGCAAAAATCGTCATTTCCATTCTTTGCGTGGAAAGGATGTCAGTGAAAATGAACCACTCCTGTTTCGCTATTTTGGTCGCTCTGTAGCTTACCTGTTGCATTATTTTGTCTTCGTTCTTTTTTACCATGCGATCGTTTATTGGCTTTTTGATTTTCCGAGACATGGAAACGTTTTTGTGATGTTTGTTTTTGCGATGGCTTTTTTCGGTGCAGTGATCAACATGGGAATGTGGATTGCACAGTTATTCTCCAGAAGAGAAACAGGAATGCAAATATTGGTTTGTGTAGCTATTCCGTTTTTGTTTATGGCTGGATTTAGCTGGCCTCGGGAATCCATGCCTTTATGGGTTCAGGTGGTTGCTTATTTTCTGCCAAGCACCTATGCGGTACCAGGTTGGATTGCCCTTGAAAATATGGGGGCGAACCTTTTTGAGATCCGCCACTATATTTTTCATTTGTATGGACTTTCGATATTTTATCTTGCGTTAGGATTACTACTTGCCAAGCGCAATGATTTAATAAAGCACTTTCATGAACTCCGGAAGGTTACCACCGGGTCACGGTTATATTGTACGGTGCTAAAGCGTTTTCAGCGCTGATACTCTTGAGAGAAGAGCCGTTGTAAACGAACGTTTTTTCATTCCCTGTGGCTCTTTCGCCGAAAAATAGATTTTCTGAAAAATTGTCAAAGAATACAGAGCCTTCCACATCGGAGACTTCTGCAACTGTGGTGATCTTTTGTGTGGAAAGATCAAAAGCTTTCAAAGGAACGTTGCTCCAGGCGATATAAACAGGGATGTAGGCAATACCATTTTGAGTATCGAGTGCAAGTCCGTTGAGCCCTCCGCCGAAGTTTTTACCAGTGGCAAGTAATTTAGAAGAGCCTTTGGTAAGATCTACCTGTTCAATGCCGCGCTTGTTATCCGCATCGAGACCATAATTTGCGTTGTACGCGCCGTTTGTCGTCACCAGCAATTTTCCTTTATACAGAGCCATCGCTGTTGGGTTTACCGTCAAGAGAGAAACGGTATCCAGGATGCTTCCCGTGGAAGCATTGAAGAGTACGACAAGTCCGGGAAGTTTCGGTGAATATTGATCCAATCGTTGGAGAAGAGCAATCAGCGTATCGCCTGTGAGTTCAAGATCCACTAAATTGGGAGAAATGTTGCCTTTCACGGTGTATTTTGCAAGGCTCACGGATTTTTGGACTTTCAAAGTCAACGGATTAATTTGTAGTAACGTATCATTTCCTTCTTGAGAAAGCCAAGCTATTGATTCATCTACGACCGCGATATCAGAGGGATTTGCTCCAGCAGAAAGCGCCAGTTGTTTTTTCACGGCAGAGACCCCTTCGTTTAGCAAAGAAAGATCTACCAAAGAAACATTATCGGCTCCAAGGCGTTCCAATACAAAAAGATATTTTCCATTGGCGACCAGTTTCGAATCTTGATTAAAACTCAAAGAGGCTTCGGATAGTGTGGAACTATCGGGATCGCACCAACGTAATTCGCCTGTAGAATAGTCAGAGCCAAAAACGAGAGCCAAAGCGGAAGTCGCACGGATCTCATCTTGGGAAGAACTGGAATCACTACCGCAGGCAACAAGTGCCAAAAGACCTGCTGCACAGGCGTATTTCGCGAGATTCTGGATGGTTTTAGTTTTCATTAGGGATCTCCTGGAATTAAAATTCCTGGGTAAGGGTTGCCTTGAATTCTCTGCCGGGTTTTGGGTAAGAGGCATAGATATCTTGGTATTCTTCGTCTGAGATGTTATTCACCGCAAAAACCAGACGCGTTTTTGTGGGAGCTTGCCATGCAAGTGAGGCATGGAACAATGCTTGTGATGGAATTTCTTTGCGATTTGCGCGGTCACTGAAAATGCGACTTCGCCATTCGGTTTCTAGAGACAGTTCAAAATGAAGTGGCAAATAGAAACGGTTTTGAAGGGAACCTGATTTTACTGGTTCTTCAGGGAGTTGATTCCCATGATAAACTTTAGAGTTCGAGAGGTCGCGGGAATTTTGAAGTGTGCCGCGCAAGGTACTTTCCCAGAATGCAAATGGCTGAAGCTGGAGTTCCATTTCAACACCGCGGGTGAGTGCTTTGGATATGTTCAAGGGCTTAGTAAAAGAAGCGCTAGTGACCCATTGAATTCCATTTTTGGAATGGGTTTCAAAATAAAGCAATTGCAACGATGTTTTTTTAGAAACGCTTTCCCAATGCACGCCTGCTTCCCAATTGAGACCTTCCTCAGGTTTCAGGTTGGGGTTACTGAGCACTCCCTGGCGCACTCCGTAAAGTTCCATCAGTTGTGGTGCCCGGTAATAGCGGGCGATAGAGGCGAATCCCTGCAGGGGCCATGTTTCTTTTCCTAGTCGAAGAGAGGTGCGTGCGGCCCACAGAAGCTTTTGAGAATGCTTTGTAGACAAAGTATCTTGAGAGGTGGGGGAATAGAGAATCCCTTTTGACTTTTCATCACGGGTGCCGCGTACAGAAGCATCCCAACCGAAAGAAAGAAAAGAAAGGGGTGAAACAGAGGCTTCTCCTGCCACATTCACGAATCGCCTAGAAAGCTCCCAGCGGTAAGAGGAACTCACTTCATTGTTATCGCGTGGTTCCAAATATTCGACTCCCCCCTTGACGTAGAGCCCCGCTGAGAGGTCTCGGTTTTCTTTGTTGGGGTTTAAGAGAAGTGCAAGTTCAGGACGCGCGAGGTAAGAGATGCTCCCGTATTCCATGTAGGAGTTATAGACGTAACCGATTTTGTCCAGGGGGTAATAAGAATGAGATACGGATTTTTCGATACGGCCCGAAACTCCCGCTTGTGTTTGCCACTTTCCCCAAAAGGGAGATTCCCAGAGGTAGAGACTCTGAATCATATCGCGGTCAAAGCCAGCAATAACGGTTTGGTTATCTTCCTTGCCGGGATTGCCTCCCGATTCCTGGGTGTGGGTTACGGTCAGTGTGGAGTGAGCTCCGTTTGAGTGAATCAAGCGCAACGCATGGGTGCCGGACATTTGTGTGTATTGAGCATTCTGCCGGGTATCTTCGGTATCGTCTTCCGTATTGTATTCCGTGCCGTTGCGATTGGTGAATTTATAGTCATTATCGGAATGGCGGTAGGCGATTTCACTGGAGAATCGCAGACTGTCGGAAATTTTGGTGAGAAAAGATACGGCGAGTTCTTGTGTATTATGGCTCCCGTAAGAGGCGAGAATCCGCCCGCCGGTCTTAATGTTTTCACGGGTCACGAAATTGATGACGCCGCCCATGCCGTTGCCACCGAAACGCGCGGGAGCGTAAGTCTTATAGATTTCAATTTTTTCGATTTGATTTAAATCAATGCCTCCGAGGTTTGTGGCGCCACCGCCCGCGTCTTCTAAAGGAACGCCATCAATACAAATGAGTACACTTTTTGCCGCCGCTCCCCGGATAGAAACGGTTTGGAAGCTTCCCATACCGCCTAAGCGATGCGCTTGAATCCCCGCTTGTTCTGCAAGAACGTCCGCTAAGGCGAAACTTTTGCCCTCCCAGGCCTCAGCGCGAATTTCCAGATAATCCGGATCTTGCTCTGCAAAAGGGACCGATTTTGCACGGACTTCAGAAACCCCTAAATTTTGTGTGAAAGAAGAAAGAGAATCGCCTGCAATGCGGTTGCCTACAGTTTGCGCCCTAGCAGAATCCGCTAAGGGAGTTGCATACAAAGTCTGCCACGAGCACGCCCAAAAGAGCACGCGCAAAGCGTTTCCGAGGGATGTCTCTCGCATCGTTCCTCAAAGTGCGCTTTCCACAGTTCTTCTGGTTCGGGGATCATTCTACTCCTGGCTCCTTCACACCTTGCGGCATTGGTTTGCGCCAGTTTCGTTCCCCCACACAGCGGCGGGACCACTCCCGGTTTTCACGGGATTCTCTTGAAATTACGAGCATTCACCCAAAATTTCAGCTTTTCACGGCATGGAAAACAATAATGTCAGGACGAAAGATAACAAAAATTGCTCTGCGCCCTTGAAATTTACAGGAGAACCCGCTGCGCTTCAGTTGGAGTGAGAAAAGAACAGCGATTCATTTGGTGCCGGTCGCGAGTCAGTGCTACGAAGTTTGTTGTTTTTCTGTGAGCAGGACAATCGAATAAGAGAGGATATTAATCGTGATCTTTCTCTACGGCCTCAAATTTTCTCATGAACTCTTCTTTTTCGCGTACGTAAATGGTTTCTCGTTCACTGTCCGGGCAATAGACAACCACAGGGGTGCCATCGCGTTCGTTGGTACAATCAAGAGCATAAGACATCAGTCGGTAAAGGTTCCCCGTTTTCTTATTTCGAAATTTGTTGCCGGAAATGATCATGTAAGACTCCAATGTGCTTTCAAGAAGAAATATATCTTAGAAAGAGAAAAAGGGCTTCTAAAAATTTATTTCAGCGAAGTCTCTATCAGAGATCAATCTCAATAAAGGCAAAATGTAAGTGCTTTTATTTCTTGCTTGACCTTGTTCGATTCCATTCAGAGGAAAGAATTTGAAAAAATAATTCTTTTCCGTATTTTTCTTTCCAGGGAGAGTGCCCGCTTTTTTCAATCTCAAAATATTTGAACTCCTTCACCAATTTTTTGATCGGCTCTACAACGCCTTTTATAGGAGTCGTATCGTTCGCTCCATGAATAATAACAGTCGGGCATTGAATCATAGGGGCCATACGAATAAATTCACCGCGTTTCCTCATGGCGTGGGCTTCGTTCCACACTTTTTGATAGAGACTTCCATTCACTTCCACAAGGGTTTCCCGGTTTTCTTCTGAATCTTCTACACAATAATTATCCGCTTTTTCGGCGAGGGCGCCCAATCGTTTTAACAGGGTGTCGTTATTCGGAGATTCCACCCGGAGCGCGTCGATAATTTCAAAATATTCCGCCTGTTCTTCTTTGGATAAAGCGGCAAGTCTTCGGGTTTGAAGTTCTGACAGATATTTCACATCAAATGCTGGCGCGCTGATGAGAAAAAGTTTTTTCACGACTTCTGGATGTTTATAAGCGAGCAAGTAATTAAGCCAAGCGCCCCAGGAATGTCCCAAAACATAAAGGGGCTCGTTCGCATTTTGGGTAATTTGTCTGTACAATTCTTTCACTTGCCCACTCACAGAATCGGCCGTTTGAAAAGCTTCGATTACACCGCCAATTTCTCCAAAATGGTGAGTTAACATCCGTGCCAAAGAAGATGCACTTCCCGGTGCTCCGGGGCCGCCATGCACTACCACAAAATGGTAAGGGGGTTGTCCATATTTTCGAAAATTCATAATTCCGCAAGGTAGCTTTTTATCACACAGTGACATCACAGAAAGTGAACAGTTACGCTTCGCGACAAAGCAAAGTTCTTTTCATTTCGTCAACGAAACCGGTATTTGCTTTTTCTACACTTCTGTAGAAGCCTTGTCTTACGGACTTCTTACAGCTTAATAAATTCAGCTGGTTGGAGATTTGTAGCCATGGTCCACACCGTTGCCGTCATACTCTCTACACGAAAAACGGAAAGAAAATCATAACCCATTTTTTCAACCATCGGCTGCAAAAAGGCACGCTTGCTTACAATTTCTTCTTTAAGTTTCTGGTCATGGAGAAGATGGGCGGTTCCTGTGATTCTCACTTGGATATTGTCGCGTAAAAAGCACAATTCCACAGAAGGATTTTTTTGCAATTGCTTGAAAAAGTCTTTCTTTGCACTGGTGTGAAAAATGATGCCCTCTTTGTCGGCATGATATGTCATAATGCCGCGTGTATGGGGTTGCGTTCCTTCGCAAGTCGCGATATTACAGGACACCGTTTGATTCACAAAATCGAGAATTTCTGTAGCATTCATAAAAGCTCCGTAAGAATAAGGGGCAAAAAAATACTTAATAGCTTTATGAAAAGCTAATTTTTATTGTAAAAGACAATACAATTATTCAGGTAAAACCGTATTTGAATATCTATCAGAAGAATGAAAAATAATAGTGAAATAAAAGTATGTGACTTGTTTATTTACAAGGTAGTCCTAGAGGGATGGTGTCCAGAACGTTGCACAATTTCGAAAGACGCGATGCATCGGCTGTATAGTACAGTTTTTCTGTCACAACGGCCGAATACATGTCAGTTATTTTGAAATACATATACAGGAGGCCTTCATCTTCTAAAAGATAGGTCTCACTTGTGGCCCATCCTTCGTTACAGGGCGTTTTCATTGAGCCACCATAAATATATAGTTTAGCTACACGATGATTATAAAGTTTTTTATCAGAGATAGTCCCTTTTAAATCGCTCGCTGACAAATAAGATGAGGGGAAAATGTAAGGATATATAGACCCATTACCTAAAGGATTCCTATAAGATATTACGGTGTCTATCACTAAAGAATCATCATTTTGAATGTTAAACGTTATAGAATCCGATTCAGAAGAATATTTGTCTAAATAGAAGGAGTCAATCGTTCCTGAGATGAAAAAGTTGTTCATGAG
>Ga0172378_10003129_pt1 | contig 15554 bp, 13 predicted proteins | sample GrowelOW332metaG_FD_119755 | JGI IMG/M metagenome (GOLD analysis project Ga0172378, IMG submission 119755) | Groundwater microbial communities from an aquifer near a municipal landfill in Southern Ontario, Canada - Pumphouse #3_1 metaG | ecosystem: Environmental > Aquatic > Deep subsurface >... | reverse complement strand
GATTATTACTATGTGCCGACATTCTACATTGATGGGAAGAAGGTTCATGAGGGCGCTGCAAGCAAGCAGATAATCGAAGAAGTATTCAAGCAGGCAATGGATCGCTGAATCAGTACCAGAGAGTCTTGTCGCTTCGGTACCGCGATGGAGTCACGCCCATTACTTTGCGGAACGTTCGTGTGAAGTAGTTCGAGTCCGAGAAGCCTGTGCGGTCGGAGATGAGCATCATCGAGAGGTCGGTGGTGCGCATCAGCATGCAGGCGAGTTCGATGCGCTTGTGGATCTGATACTCGACCGGCGAAAGGCCTGTGGCTTTCTTGAAGTAGCGGTTGAGCGTCGATGCGCTCATTGCAGCTTTGTCCATCAGCTCTTCGGTAGTGATCGTGCTGTCCAGATGGCTCTCGATGTATGAGAATACTTCAGCCAGGCGCATGATCTTTCGGTGGTCAGGGTTGGCTGCAGTGGAGTTCTCGTAGGTCCGGAACAGGAACACGAGGAACTGAAGCATCTTTGCAAATGCCATGGCGCGGCTTCCTGCGTTGATTTCCATGCTGTCTGTCTCTGCCATTATCGAGTCAAGCATCGGCATGATCTCCGCCATCTGCGATGGTGAAAGCTGAAGGAACCGTTCAGTCAGCGGGGTGTCGGTTCGGCAGCTTGGCTCGATGTAGAACAATGCCTGGAAGCCGGCCATCTGCCTGAGATCGAAGAACTTGTCCCCAAATAGCGATGGAGAGAATAGAATGTTGTACAGGACAAGGCCTTTGATGTCCTTGTAGCCATGCTCCATGCCTGGAGAAATCACGAATACGTTTCCCGGCCTGAGCTCGAACTCATGAGTCTTGCCGAAATGGATTCCGCTTCCTGCTGCGATGATTACCATCTCGTAGAAATCATGGGAATGAAGGGGATAGGCAAGCTCAGGGTCACGGCGCAGTATCTTGAGCGGGAATGAAGGGTCGTAGAAGTAATCATCAGAATATAGCTTGAGGTTTCTCATGACAAAATTGTGCTATAATTTGAGAGCTTTGTCAAGGCGGGCATTGATTTCCGGGTTTAACCTATCAATACAATGCGGAGGTGTGTTGTGAACCGAATGTTTGAAGAAGCTGTTCAGATGTATGCCGATCAAGGCTGTGATGTGGAAAAGGCTCTGGCTGTTGTCAGGAAGACGCCTGTTTCAATTCACTGCTGGCAGGGTGATGATGTTGGCGGATTCGAGCATCCCGGTGCCACGCTGGATGGCGGCGGGATTCAATGCACCGGAAACTATCCTGGAAAGGCTCGCAACATTGCTGAGCTCAGGACGGATCTGGAAGAGGTGCTGAGGATTGTCCCGGGAACCCACAAGGTTTCGCTTCATGCTTCATATGGAGATTTCGGCGGGAAGTTCGTTGACCGCGACGAGATCGAGCCTAAGCACTTCGATTCATGGATCGACTGGGCTGAACGCAACGGCGTAGGACTTGATTTCAATGGAACGTTCTTCAGCCATCCGATGGCAGCCTCGGGCATGACCCTTTCAAGCAAGGATCCGAAAGTCAGAGCCTTCTGGATCGAACATGAGAAGCGCAGCCGCAGAATTGCAGATTACATGGGATCCAAGCTTGGGATTCCTTGCATACTCAACACATGGATTCCTGATGGTATGAAGGATTCTCCGATGGACAAATACGGATACCGTAAGATTCTAAAGCAATCGCTTGACGAGTGCTTTGCAATCAAGTATCCCGCTTCACATATGAGAGATGCGCTTGAAACCAAGCTTTTCGGAATAGGGGCAGAGGCCTTTACAGTGGGCTCGCATGAGTTCTATATGGAATATGCCGCACGAAACGGGCAGATGCCATGCATGGACCTCGGTCATTTCCATATCGGCGAGGATGTGTCGGACAAGATAAGCTCGATTCTGCTGTTCCACGACGAGATTCTTCTTCATGTTTCCCGCCCGATGCATTGGGACAGCGACCATGTCGTGCTTTTCAATGACACAGTGCGTGATGTTGCCCAGGCTCTGGTGTTCTCAGGCAAGCTTGAGAAGGCCAATATCGGAATGGATTACTTCGATGGCTCGATCAACAGGATCGGCGCATGGGCGATAGGTGTTCGTGCGATGGAGAAGGCGCTTCTTGAAGCGCTGCTGTCTCCGCAGCAAAGACTGGTGAAGCTTGAAGAAAATGGCAAGGGATTTGAGAAGCTTGCACTGTCCGAACAGCAGAAGGTTCTTCCTTTCGGTGCTGTATGGGATGAGTACTGCAGAAGATGCAACGTTCCTTTGGAGAATGAGCTTGTGCCTGAAATCGAAGGCTATGAGAAGAAGGTTCTGAATGGAAGGAATTGAGCAGCTGGTTGAAACTTCAAGGTTATACGGCAGTGATGCCCGTTTTGTGCTACTTGGCGGAGGCAATACTTCGCTGAAGAAAGATGGCATAATGTGGATCAAGGCTTCTGGGACCCAGCTTGGGACCATCGATGAGCATGGGTTTGTCAGGATGTCGCTTGACAAGCTTGCTGCAATCTGGCTCAAGAGCTATCCTTCCGATACAAAAGAGCGCGAGGCGGCAGTTCTGTCTGACATGATGGATGCGCGCGTCGAGGGCGAGACTCTCAGGCCGTCGGTGGAGGTTCTGCTTCATGCATTTCTTCCGTTTGACTGCGTTGTCCACCTTCATCCTGCACTTGTGAACGGCATGACTTGCGGTCAGTCCGGGGAGACAGCATGCCGGAGTCTGTTCCCGGAGGCTTTATGGATTCCTTTGGTCAATCCCGGATTCATCCTTGCCAGCACTGTCAGAGCTGCTTATCTGAAGCGCAAGGAAGAGACCGGAAGCTTCGCAAAGGTGATCTTCCTCCAGAATCATGGAGTGTTCGTCGCCGGCGAGACATTCTCTGATATCAAGGGACAGTATTCGATCATCATGGACAAGCTTGCTTCTTTCGTTACGCGTCAGCCAAACTTCGAAGAGGTCAAGCCCAACAAGAAGCGCTTTCAAGCTGCCAGCGAGGCGGTATCCGAGTACTTCGCAAAGCCTTGCATCGGGATTCTCAACAGGGAGCTGTCCAACAGGCTTTCCAATTCTGATTCGTTCTATTCGATCAGCAGCGCCTATACTCCTGACCATATAGTATACAGCGGATTCAAGCCGCTCTGGATCGATGATTCGGTATTCAAGTCACGCACTCCGTCCGATTTGATCAAGGCAGCTTGCCTGGACTATGAGAAGGTCAACGGGGTGAAGCCCAAAGTGGTAGCTGTTCAGGGAACAGGGGCATTCTGCGATGGCGAGAAGTCCGCCTCTCTTTTCCTGGACACAATGAAGGTTGCAGCTTACACCGAGCCATTCGGCGGGCCGCATTTCATGGACGCCGATCAGATCGATTTCATCAGGCACTGGGAAGTCGAAAGCTACCGAGCCAAGGTTTCGGCTGCAAAATAGGCATTGACACGCCGGATGGCGTGTTTGCAAATAGTAATACTCCCGGTCAAGGCCGGGTAAAAGGAGACAAAAATGAAAAAAATCGCTTTGGTATTGATCGTTGCGGTTCTGGCATGCTCAATGACATTCGCACAGGGTGCCCAGGAAGCTGCTGGTGCAAAGGACAGCTTCGAACTCGTCATGCTTGTGAAGTCACAGGGCAACGGATTCTTCGATGCTTGCTACAACGGAGCCAAGGAAGCTCAGGCCGAGCTTGGAAACGTCACAGTCGAGTACATGGGACCTGCACAGACAACAGCAGAGGGACAGATTGAGATCATCGAAGGTCTTATCTCCCGCGGCGTTGACGGAATTGCAATTTCCGCTAACGATGCTGATGCTCTGATTCCAGTCTGCAAGAAGGCAATGGCTGCTGGCATAAAGGTCATCTCTTTCGACTCCGGCATCAATGCTGGCGGAAGAATCGTAGACCTTATCCCATCCAACACTTCTCTGATTGGACAGCAGCAGGTTCAGCTTGCTTCCGAGCTGATCGGCGATGCCGGACAGATTGCAGTTCTTTCTGCTTCTGCTCAGGCAACGAACCAGAATGCCTGGATCGAAGCCATGAAGGTCGAGATGAAGAACCATCCTAAGATGGAACTTGTTGAAGTCGTCTACGGTGATGATGCTCCGGATAAGTCATACAGAGAGACCAATGCTCTTCTGCAGAAGTACCCGAACCTGAAGTGCATCGTTTGCCCGACCACAGTCGGACTTCTCGCCTGCTCTCAGGCAGTGAAGGACGCCGGTGCAAAGGTTGAAGTCACTGGACTTGGACTTCCTTCAGAGATGAAGGGGTACATCCTTGACGGCACCTGCAAGCAGATGGCTCTCTGGAACCCGATTGACCTTGGATACACCTCAACATACATCCTCGAGGCTCTTCTGACCGGAAAGGCCACTGGCGCTGACGGAACTTCCTTCTCCTGCGGAAGAATGGGAACAGTCAATGTAGAGACCAACGGAATCGCCGTCATGGGCACACCGTTCGTATTCAACAAGGACAACATCGAGCAGTACGCTGCAATCTTCTAGATTGAAGAATCGCAATCATGCATCCGCCCTGTGGCGGGTGCATGGATTTGCCTCTTTCCAGGGAAGCATAAGGGATTGGCCCGATAAACCTGGATATAGGTGAATTCCTTATTCAAAACAAGGAGGAAAAGCTGTGGCAGAATTGATAACCATACGAAATCTGACTAAGTTCTTCCCTGGCATCAAGGCTCTGGATCGTGTCCAGATGACGATACGCACAGGAGAGGTTCATGCCCTCATAGGTGAAAACGGAGCCGGCAAGTCAACGCTTGTGAAGATTCTCACAGGCGTTTATACCCCAACCGATGGTGAGATCATGATGGAAGGCAAGAAGCTTGTCTTCCACAATGCCATAGATGCCCAGCAGCAGGGAATAGTCGCAATCCATCAGGAGGCGTCGATGTTCCCTGAGCTTTCGGTGACCGAGAACATCTACATGGGGCATCATCAGAGAGGAAAGAGCCATCTTCTTTCATGGAAAGAGATGAAGAGCAACACTAAGGCGCTTCTGGATCGGATGCAGCTGGATATTAATCCTGATACTCTGGTGAAGAACCTCAGCGTCGCTCAGCGGCACATGGTCGAGATCGCCAAGGCCCTCTCGCTCAACGCCAAGTGCGTTATCATGGATGAGCCTACCAGCGCTCTGACCAACAATGAGGTCGATGACCTGTACAGGATCATCAGGCAGCTCAAGGCGGAGGGCAAGGCGATTGTATTCATCAGCCATAAATTCGAGGAGATCTTCGATATCTGCGATTACTTCACAGTGCTTCGCGATGGCCAGTACATCGGCGAGGGCAAGATCAAGGATTCCACCCCGGACAAGATAATTCATATGATGATCGGGCGTGATCTTTCGACGATGTATCCAGCTCTTCCTTCTTTCGATCCGAAGAGTCCTGTGATTCTGAAAGTACGCGGGCTGTGCCAGAATGGAGCTTTCCATGATGTGAGCTTCGACCTCCATCAGGGCGAGATCCTTGGTTTCTATGGTCTTGTAGGAGCTGGACGCTCCGAAGTTATGCGTACTGTGTTCGGAATCGACCGCAGCGATGGCGGCACGATGGAGCTGTTCGGGAAGAGCTATAGCCCGCGAGGTCCTGAGGATGCAATGAAAGCAGGAATGGCTCTCGTGCCCGAGGACAGGCAGAAGCAAGGACTCGTCCTTGCGATGACGATAAGCAAGAACATCACGCTTCCTGCGATAACGAAGCTTTCAAAGAAGGGGTTCACTGACCGAAAGGGCGAAGAGGACTATACCGTCAAGCATGGCGAAGCGATGGAGATCAAGGCGGCAGGATGGCAGGTTGATGCCGATACTCTTTCAGGAGGCAACCAGCAGAAGGTTGTTCTGGCCAAATGGATTGGCACCGATCCGAAGATCCTGATCCTTGATGAGCCTACCAAGGGCATCGATGTGGCGACCAAGGCCGCTGTCCATGAGTTCATGGTGGAGATGGCTTCAAAGGGAAAGGCTGTGATTATCATCAGCTCAGAGCTTCCCGAGGTCATCGGAATGAGCAACAGAATAGTGGTTCTGCATGAAGGCACCCAGATGGGAGAGTTCAGCGGTGACCAGATCACCCAGGACAATATCATGAAGGCCGCCATCGGCGAGAAGGTGGAATGCAAATGAATGGAAAAACGGCTTTGAACAAAATCGGCAAGTGGATCGGAGGAAGAAGAGAGGCAAGCCTTGTCATCCTTCTGCTGATCAGCTGTCTTCTTATCGGCGTCATGTCGCCTGATTTCTTCAGCTCGACCAATGTCGATACGATCATCAATGACATTGCGATTCTGGCCATCGTGTCGATTGCCCAGTTCTTTGTCATTCTTTCAAATGGAATCGATATTTCGGTAGGTGCGATCATCGCTTTCTCAGGCATGGCCTGCGGCATGATCAACCAGGACCATCCCGGCACTCCGATCTTCGTCATCATTCTTGCGGGGCTCGGGCTTGGGCTTGCCATGGGTGCAATCAACGGTGCCCTGGTGGCTTACGGCAAGATTCCTCCAATCATCACCACTCTTGGAACCTGCAGCATATTCCGCGGTTCGACTTTCCTTCTTTCCAAGAACACATGGGTCACTGCTCATGAGATGACAGACGCTTTCAAGCACTTCCCACGCGGAAGGTTCCTTGGAATCACCACTCTTGTATGGTGTGCCTTGATAGTGATAGTCATCGCATATGTATTCTCCCGCTACACACGCACAGGACGAGCAATCTATGCAATCGGCGGCAATCCGACGGCGGCGAAGTTCGTCGGTGTTTCCGAATCGAAGACAAGGTTCATCGTCTTTCTGATAAGCGGTCTTCTCAGCGGGTTCGCCGGTTTTCTCTGGACAACCCGTTATGCTTCTGCCGTCAATGAAATGGCGAGCGGATTCGAGATGCAGGCTGTCGCTTCCTGTGTTCTGGGCGGAGTGAACTTCGCAGGCGGGAGCGGCGGAATCATCGGGGTGGTTCTCGGGGCTCTGTTCTTTGGAATCATCAACAATGCGCTTCCATCGCTTTATCTCAATGTATTCTGGCAGCTGTTCGTCCAGGGACTTATCGTTCTGATCGCGCTTATGGTCAACACTATCGTGGATGACCGGAAGGCGAGGAAGCTTCTTGCGCAGAGGAGGGTGAGCAAATGACTGATAAAACCAATAAGAAGCAGGATCTTGTAGCAGCATCGCGCCTTGTTGATGAAACAGGGCTCAAGAACCGTCTGATTGAGTTCTTCACCAAATGGGAAGTCCTTCTGGCTATCATATTCGTGCTGATGTTCATCGTTTTCGGAAGCATCACCCCTAAGTTCCTGAGGCTCAAGAATCTTCTGAATCAGTCAGGGACGTTCATGGAGAAGTCCATAATGGCTCTGCCGATGATCTTCATCATCATGTGCGGCGACATTGATATAAGCGTTGCTTCAATTGTTGCTCTTTCCGGTTTCGGAATCGGAATGGCAGCAGAAGCCGGTGCTCCAACCCCTGTGATAGTTCTTGTGGGTCTTGCAATCGGTCTGGTCTGCGGCCTTGTAAACGGCCTGCTTGTCACCGGTCTCAACATGCCTGCAATCGCAGTCACTCTTGCGACACAGTCGATCTACCGAGGTATCTCCAAGGGCGTTCTCGGCGAGCATGCATGCACCACTTTCCCAGAGAGCTTCCAGTTCTTCGGGCAGGGCACTCTGGGCGGCTCGCATATTCCGTTCTCGCTTCTTCTGTATGCTGTTCTTGCAGTGATCATGTACTTCGTCCTGCAGCGGACTGTCTACGGCCGCAGGCTGTATGCAATAGGAAGCTGTGCTGAGGCGGCAAGGTTCTCAGGAATCAAGGTGAAGAAGGCAAGGGTGATCAACTTTGCTCTGATGGGGCTTTTCGCCGGAATTGCGGCTGTGATCCTCGCTTCGAGAATATGCTCGGTCCGTTCGAATATTGCAGAGAACTATGATATGGAGACAATCACTCTCGTCGTGCTCGGCGGTGTTGCAATTACCGGTGGAAAGGGCACTGTGTACGGAGTAGTGATCAGCAGCTTCCTCGTCGGCTTCCTGAAGTTCGGCCTCACTCTGATGAAGGTCAACGGAACATACCAGACCATCGCAGTAGGAGCGCTCCTGATCATTGCAGTTCTTCTTCCAAGGCTGCTTGATATGTTCAAGGCAAACCGCAAGCTTGCCAAGCAGCAGGCTCAGGCTAGGCTCGAAGAGGCAGGGGCTGTCTCGAAGTAGCTTCAATGAAAGCAATTAACCTCAATGCCAGGCTTCGGTCTGGCATTTTTGTTTCTCAGCTCTGGGGGAGAAACTAGGATTGGCCAGATTTTTCTTGCTCACGGCCTTGTTTCCCTCTATAATTAGCCAAGATTTCATATCAATGAAGTCAATAGGAGTTTGCTATGAAGAAAATCTTATCAATTGCATGCATCATCATTGCATCATGTGCAATGCTGCTGGCCATGGGCGCTGGCGAGACCCCGGCAGATGAACTGACCGGAGTCGCAGCTTTGGCAAGGGACGGCGAGAAGCTTACCCATGATCAGCTCGTCTTGAAGGCGTCAGATGAAACCGGTGTTTTCAGAGTTTATGGAAACACAAGCCGGATCACGACTGCCGTTGAAGCTTTTGGAAAGCTTTACAATATTCAGATTGAGTCCTCGAACCTCAAGGATTCCGAGATCTATGAGAAGCTGGAGATTGAAATCGATGGCAAGATCAACGGAGCCGACATGGTGATGATCCAGGATGGAGCCCAGCTGAAGAGCCAGATGGTATCCACTGGCAACCTTGTGAATTTCGTTCCTCTTTCAGTGAAGGGATACGTTGATGCGGACGACCAGAATCCGCTGGTGCAGCAGTACATAAACAAGCTGTTCATCTGGAACAACAAGGGCGATTCAGTGAAGAATTTCACCAACGTCTGGCAGTTCACCGAGCCTGAGATGAAGGGCAACGTGATCTTCAAGAGCCCTGAGCTTGAGCAGGTGAACATGAACTTCCTGATCATGTGCACAAGCGACAAATGGGCTGGAAAGCTTGCTCAGGCCTATAAGAACCTCTATGGCAAGGACATTGATCTGGGATCTTACAAGAACGCAGGTTACAAGTGGGTTGCCGAATTCCTTGGAAACTGCACATTCATCAAGAGTGATACGACGATTGCCGAAGAGATAAGCCAGGACACCGCAGCCGGCAAGGCCGGACTGTTCGTCCTTTCGAAGCTTCGCTCTTCATCAGTGCTTTCAGACAACCTCACAGTAGGCGAGTATCGTGCAGTTGAGACTGGAACTGCAATCGAGCCGTTTGCCGGTTTCATGTATCCTATGTATGCGATGATCACATCGAATGCAACAAGGCCCTACACTGCAATGCTCTTCATTGAGTATCTGATGACAGCCGATGGCTTCCAGCCATGGGGAAAGAGCATCGGAGCCTATTCCGGAAACGGGAGTCTCCCTGCAAAGGAAGGAGATCTTCCTCTTTCGACATGGAAGGATTGCCTTGTCATGGAAGATCCTGACTTCATCCTTTCAAACTATGAGGATGTGTCTTCATTCGTAATAAAGAACCTCTAGACCGGTTCGTGGATTATTCAGCAGCGGGGAGCAATCCCCGCTGTTTTCAATGAGGTACCTGATGGCGAAAGATCAAGCAAAAGCACCACGAATGCTTTTTGGAAACAAAGTCGTTGTCTTCTTTTCCAAGCCGGCCAATGTGATACTTGTCGTGTTCTTCGTGCTGCTCTGCATGCTCACACTCTATCCGCTTCTCACTCTTGTGAGCGAGACGTTCACAGTGCATGCAGGAAGAGAGTCGATTGCAACCGGCCAGAAGCGTGGCACGCTTTCGCTGTACAGCTTCAAGAAGCTGCTGTTCACCCTTGACGATGGTGGAGAGCAGGGCTACAAGAGCAGCACCAGCTGGATTCAGTTCTATTCGCCGCTTTTCAATACGCTTTCCGTCTCGCTTCTTTCATCGTTCCTTGCCATACTCTTCGGCGGGGTTGTGGCATGGCTTGTGACGCGGACCAATATCCGGTTCAAGAAGTTCATATCAGCCGTATTCGTATTCCCTTACATCATGCCATCGTGGACGCTGGCGATGTTCTGGTCCAACTTCTTCAAGAACGTCAATGTCGGGCCTGGTACTTCAAATGGCATAATGGCCGCCGTGTTCGGCATAATGATGCCGGAGTGGTTCGTATATGGCTTCTTCCCCATTTCCATGGTCCTCGGTCTGCACTATGCTCCGTTCGCCTATATCCTGATCGGCGGAATCCTGAGGAACATGGATGCCAACCTTGAGGAGGCTGCTTCGATCCTGAAGACGCCAAGGTGGCGCATTGTTTCAAGAATAACGCTGCCGATCGTCATGCCTGCGATGCTCAGCACCCTGCTTCTTGTGTTTGCTTCGACTATGAGCGCCTATGCAGTTCCCGTTTTCCTTGGATCTCCTGTGCGCTACTACGTCCTTTCTACAAAGATGATGAGCCTGATGAGCACATACAAAGGGCAGGGCTACATAATCGCCTCGGTGATGATTATTTTCGGAGTCGTTATCCTTGCCATAAACCAGTCTTTCACTGGAAAACGCAAATCCTTTACTACCGTCACCGGAAAGAGCTCGCAGATCTCGCTTGTCAACCTCAAGAAGGCCAACTGGCCTATAGCACTTATCCTCATGATAGTGCTCGTGCTTCTTGCTATTCTTCCTCTGGTGAGCTTTGCCCTCGAGTCGGTGATAATCAAAGCTGGTGATTACTCGCTTTCGAACATGACCCTTGATTTCTGGATTGGCCGTAACCTTGATTACCTTGACCAAGGCGATGCCAATGGAATTCTGTTCAGTCCGAAGGTCCTGAAGGCGCTTGGAAACAGCCTGCTGCTTGGAATCTCCTGCGCTGTAATTGCAGGAACCTGCGGCGTGCTGGTCGGTTACGGTATAGTAAAGCGCAGAGGAACATGGCTGTCCGGGGCAGTGAACAACCTGTCGTTCTTCCCGTATCTGCTTCCGAGCCTTGCATTCGGTGCAATTTACCTGGCAATGAGCGGCAAGCTTCCTTTCATAAACGGGATGTTCGCGCTGATCCTCATCGGGTCTGTCAAATACCTGCCCTTCGCCTCACGCTCGGGTATCAATGCGATGCTTCAGCTGTCAAACGAGATCGAAGAGGCTGCTGTCATAGTCAATGTTCCATGGTGGAAGCGGATGACGAGGATAATCTTCCCGATTCAGAAGTCCAGCTTCCTCTCCGGGTATCTGCTTCCGTTCGTCTCCTGCATGAGAGAGCTTTCGCTGTTCACCCTTCTTGTCCCAACAAGCGACACACTGCTTACCACGATGCTGATGCAGTACAGCGAGAAGGGATGGGATCAGTTCGGGAACGCAATCAACCTTCTGATAATCATTGTGGTTCTGATTATTAATTTTGCCGTCAACAAGCTGACCGGCGCATCAATCGACAAAGGAATAGGAGCATAAAATGCCTGAAATCATACTTGAAAACATTACTAAGATGTTCGGAAAGACCGCAGCCGTCGACCATCTGGATCTTCTGATTCACAGCGGCGATTTCATAACGCTGCTCGGTCCTTCAGGCTGCGGCAAGACCACCACGCTTCGGATGATTGCCGGTCTTGAGACTCCGACCGAAGGAAAGATAACGATTGGCGACAGAGTTGTATTCTCTTCTGAGGATGGCATAAACATTCCGCCCAATAAGCGCGATGTGGGTTTTCTGTTCCAGAACTATGCCCTTTGGCCGCACATGACGGTGTATCAGAACATTGCGTTCGGGCTGGAAAACCTCAAGTGGTCCAAGCCTGACATAGAAAGCCGGGTTGCAGAGCTTCTTGCCCTTCTGAAGATCGAGCCGTTCTCCAAGCGCTATCCGTCGGAGCTTTCAGGCGGGCAGCAGCAGCGTGTTGCAATAGCCAGGACTCTGGCTCCGAATCCTAAGGTGCTGTTTCTCGATGAGCCGCTTTCAAATCTTGATGCAAAGCTCCGTCTTGAAATGCGAACCGAGCTCAAGCGGCTGCACTTGTCCACAAAGGCGACTTTTGTCTACGTTACCCATGACCAGCTCGAGGCAATGACGCTTTCTACAAAAGTCTGTCTCATGAAGAACGGCATCATGCAGCAGTATGCTCCTCCTCTTGAGGTGTACAGCCAGCCTGCCAATCTGTTTGCCGCTGATTTCGTCGGCAACCCTGCGATGAACTTCATCGATGCCAAGGCTGCCTGCCGCCCTGATGGGTCGGTCGGGCTGAAAGCGGACTCTTTTTCAGGCGTCTTCATGCCTGATGAGAAATTCAAGCTTGATTGCTCTGATGTGGTCATAGGCATCCGTCCCGAGTTCATCGGAATCCATGATGAATTCCAGCCTGGTCTGCAAGGTCTTGATGCAACGGTATATTCGAACATGCCTTCAGGAATGGAGACCACTGTCAAGCTCAAGGTCGGTGAGACAATCCTTACTTCTGTGATCTTCCGCGGAGTGGATTATCCTGTGGATAAGAAAGTGGGAATAAGCTTCCTTGGAGACGACATCCTGCTGTTTGACAAGGAATCAGGACTGAAGCTGGTTTCTGGCAGCTTGAAGACCGAATAGAAACGAAGTTAGGTTATCCTCTCGATTCAGGCAGGTCTTAATTGGATTTGTTTTTCAATATTGAATGAAATTTTATACAAATTTTCGTATATTCAGTTTACAAAGAAACTGAAAAGTTATATTCTCATGTCAATTTTACTTAATAGGAGAGCAACGCCCTATGAAAAAACTATTGACAGTTCTAGTTTTGGCGACGGCTGTGCTGGTTTGCCTGATGGCAAACGGCAGTGCAGAAAAACCTGACGACGGAACCGTGCGGATTGGAATCTCTAAGATTCTGTCGCATCCGGCTCTTGATGCATCTGAGCAGGGAATTCAGGATTATCTTAACTCACTTACTGATTATAAATTTACATTCGATCTTCAGAATGCAAATGGTGAGGCTTCCACTTCCAGCTCGATCGCACAGAAATTCAAGTCAGATGATGTAGACTTCGCAATCGGAATCGGAACTCCAGTAGCTCAGGCCCTTGTGAATGTTTTCACTGACACCCCCGTGATTTACGTTGCGATCACCGACCCTGCAGGTGCAGGATTGACAGCTAGCAATACATGTGGAACAAGCGACCTCACACCGGTCGATACTCAGGTTAAGCTCTTTTCGGAGATTACCGGGGCAAAGGCCTTGGGAAATGTCTACACAAGTTCAGAGGCCAACGGCGTGGTACTGAACAAGATGTTTGAAGAGGCTTGCAAGAAATATGGCATCACGCCTGTGAGCGTGGCTGTATCCAATACTTCAGAGGTCATGCAGGCAGCTCAGACAATCATCGACAGGATTGATGGAATGTACATCACTACTGACAACGCTGTTATAAGCGCTCTTCCTTCCATTGCCGATGTATGCACCAAGGGCTCTGTGCCTCTGATGGCTGCTGATACTTCCAACTGCGAATTGCTTGATTTCACCATTGCTATGGGATTCAACTACTACAGTCTTGGTGTTCAGACCGGCAAGGTTATCGAGGGAATCCTCGGTGGAAAGACGCCGTCTGACTACGGTGCAGTGTATCTTACCGATCCGGCTGATTTTGAAACATGGATCAATCTGGACAACTGCAAGAAGCTTGGCATCACGATTTCTGAGGATCTGCTGGCCTCCGCTACCCATATCATTGAGAACGGACAGAAGACCAAATGATTGAAGGAATATTCGTAGATGGCCTGATATTCTCCATCATGGTGATGGGGGTTCTGATCAGTTACAGAATCATGGATCTCGCGGATCTTACATGTGACGGCACCTTCGCTCTGGGGGCTGCCGTTGCTGCTGTAAGTCTGAAAAGCGGAATGGGAATCACCGTTTCGCTTCTTTTCGCATTTGCGGCCGGCACCATTGGTGGGGTTGTCACCGCTTTGATCCACTGCAGGCTGAAAGTGCCAGGGCTTCTGGCTGGAATCCTCACCATGACGATGCTCTACTCAGTGAACCTCAGAATCCTGGGCGGGGCTAATCTGCCTCTGCTGAATGTCGAGAAATTCTACACGAAAATCCCGAAGCTTCTTTCTTTCCTGCCATCCGAATGGGCGTCGCTTGTCGGCACCATATTGGTGGCTCTTCTTGTGAAGGTTCTTTTCGATCTGTTCTTCCGAATGGATCTTGGGCTTTCCATCGGTGCCATGGGCGGCAACGAGCAGGTGGTGATTAGCCAGGGAATGAATCCTGAGACGTTGAAGATCATCGGACTCGGGCTTTCAAATGGTCTTATCGGCCTTTCCGGAGGGCTTCTTGCCCAGTACCAGGGGTTTGCTGATGCGAATCTCGGGACAGGAATGGCTGTTCAGGGTCTTGCGGCAATAATGATAGGGGAGTTCCTCTTCTCGAGCAACAAGATCTATCTGATCACGCTGAGAGCCATATGCGGTGCAATCATCTACAAGGCTCTGATGTTCTTCGGCAGGAAGTATGGGTATCTGATCGGCATCACGCCGAATGATTTCAAGCTTCTTACCGGTGTTCTTGTTATTCTTTCGCTGATGATTGCGAAGGCGCGTGGCAAGGCTTCTGATGCTGGAGCAAAGAAGAAGGCGATTGACAAGGCAGCCCATCAGCATGCCGAGGCTGCTACAGGAGATGATAATGCTTAAGATAGACCATGTTACTAAAGTGTTTTATCCCGGTACTGTAAACGAAAAGCTTGCAATTGATGATGTGAGTCTTCATATCCGCAAGGGTGAAGTTGTATGCGTCATCGGCAGCAATGGAAGCGGAAAAAGCACCCTTTTCAATCTTGTTTCCGGGACGTATCCAGTTACCAGCGGTAAGATTATTCTTGATGGAAAGGATGTGACCAGCAGTCCTGAGTATAAGAGGGCTTTCATCATAGGACGCATTTTCCAGGATCCTACCAAAGGCACGGCTGCGAACATGAGTGTCGAGGACAACATGATCACGGCTTCCCGGAAGGGGATGCGTGGGCTGAAGATCAGTCTCAACGACAAGAAGCGGGAGGAGTTCCGCGAGCTTCTCAAGCCAATCGGTCTGGAGAATCGTCTCAAGGACAATGTAGGTCTTCTTTCTGGAGGTCAGCGTCAGGCGCTCACCCTTCTCATGACAGTGCTGAGCAATCCGAAGATGATTCTTCTTGATGAGCATACAGCTGCTCTTGATCCAGGTAATGCCGCAACAGTAATGGCTCTTACTCAGAAGTATATTTCTCAGTACAAGCTCACTGCTGTGATGGTGACCCACAATATGCAGTTTGCCATTGAATACGGGAATCGTCTGATAATGATGGATGAAGGACAGATCATTCTTGATGTCAGCGGTGAGGACAAGCAGAAGCTTACTGTGGAAAAGCTTGTTGAAGTGTTCAAGAAGATCAAGAACAAGGAGTTCGCGTCTGACCGCGGTCTGCTGGCAATTTAGATTTCAAAACCCTCCAAGAGTTTGAAAGCATACTGGGATCGGATATTCTCCGGTCCCTTTTTTAATCTCTG
>Ga0172378_10003127_pt1 | contig 15567 bp, 15 predicted proteins | sample GrowelOW332metaG_FD_119755 | JGI IMG/M metagenome (GOLD analysis project Ga0172378, IMG submission 119755) | Groundwater microbial communities from an aquifer near a municipal landfill in Southern Ontario, Canada - Pumphouse #3_1 metaG | ecosystem: Environmental > Aquatic > Deep subsurface >... | reverse complement strand
TAAATTAGCGAGGTCTACTATTTCCTCTGCTATCTTTCCTACTTTAACAGATGAATCAAAGATTTCTTCACCTTTTTCATCTTTAAATACAGAAGAATATACTGAACCAATAAATGCTAAAAACGGCTTTTCAATTTCATCTGAAAAGTTTTCATATTTCTTTTTTAATAAATCAGTATATTTCTTACTATTTAAGATTTCAGGTCTAACTTTTTTGCCAGAAATGTTAACTCTTTCTCTATGTTTTTCACAATTTGCAGTGAGAATTAAAGGAAGATAGATGAACTTATGCGCAAGCAAAAATTTTTTACATGCAATTAATAGTAAACAATATTGATAGAATGTTACAAACTTTAAAGCATCTTTATCCCCAAAATATTTAAATGTCATAGTAGCAATTATTTGCTCTTGAATGGGGTTTCTTTTAATAGTTTTAATAGCTTCTTTAATTTCAGCATCTGATACTCCAACATTCATTTTTTCTGGAATTGTATCTATTGTTGATTTAATATTAAGTTTTCTAATAATATAAGCACCTTCATCATTTCGTGATTGTTGAATTTCTATTCTTTCAAACTCACTCATATTTGAATCATCATCAGAATCATCAACTGAGACATTATTGCCAGTATTACCTAATGCAACAAAATGATATTTGAATTTATTTTGAAATAAAAAATCGACCTGATTATTAATTACTGACTGTAAAAAACTGATGACGTTTTTATCGCCATCAATAGATAATTTAGGAATTGCATTTGTTAATATCTTTTTATAGATATCTAATGCTTCAGTTTTTTCAGTAATTGAGACATTCTTTGCTGCTAGCCAAAACCTCTTATCAGAATAAGATGTCTTACTAACGCCAGAATAAGTTAGGCGATATAGTTTGCTTCTAAGAGCATCAGGATTGTCGCAAATTCTATCAAAAAGATATGCAAATATTGATGAATTTACTTCATCAAATTTGAGTTCTTTTGTATCTTCTTCGGCTATTCCATCTGCTGCTTCGTTCTTATATGAGAATGAATTTTTATTATAATAAAAATATTCGCTAATTAAAGGAATCATCACTCTATAAAGATATGCAATCTTTAAAAGATCTCTAGCATGAGCATCAGAAAACTGTAGCTCTGCATTGACTTTTCTATTTTTAGCTTTTGTGTCGCTAGTAATTTTATCTAAGTTTAAAGAGTAGTTGTCATTGACATACTTTTTTATCATATTGATGAGTAAGTTATCACCACCTTCCATTATTGACTCTAAGTACTTAATAAAATCTAGATACGACACTCCATTCTCAGCAACCATAATATCTGACTTAGCTTTCAAGAGCTTGCAGAAAATCAATTCGCAATCATCTTTTATACCGCCAGATTCGTCTAGAAATAGCTCTTCATAAGTTGATAAGATAGCTGGTGTTAAATTTTTAAAATTTCGTTTTGATGACATTTCAAAAGTATTATAAACACCAAAATCTTCTTCATCAAAGAGCTTGTTAAATGCAACGCCAAAATATTTGCCGTTGTTTGCCACGAAGAAGGTGTTTATATCACCAAGATCAACATCAATCTGTTCTTCGTCATTATCAGTTGATTCCTCAACTGTATCTTCGGTGTCTCTATCCATTATTTTCACCTTCCTTCTTTAATGATAATTATATAAACAAAATTAATATTACTTAAACAGTACACAAGTTAAGAGCAAAATAAATTGAAATAAAAATTTGTAGTGAATTAAGATAATATTTTAAATATTCATATAATCATCAATGTTATAATATATTATTTAGGCTACTTTTAAATTTTAAAAAATGATAAATATTATTTATCATTTTTTATTTAGTAAACTTCTTTTAGCTTTTCTAGCTGTTATTTTTCCTCTAGGAGCTTTATGATAAACAAATGAGTGAGTTGGAAATTGCTTCTTTTGCTCTTCTGCATACTTTTTATTTTTCTCATCTCTCTTTTGTTTTTCATTTTTAGCCAACTCTTTATTATGAACTTTTCTTTTATTATATTCTGCTTGCTGATACACCGCTACTAAAACCTCTGGGTCTGCAATTTTATTGAAGGTATTAGTCTCTGAAAAAGTTGTCATCAGTGTAGCATATTTATTAATATATGCATCTGACATACAACCCCCATCAAGTAAATATCTTGCAGCAATATATGTAGATTTTTCATAGCCAAATGATTGAATTGGGTTTCTAATATCTGGAGCCATTGTAAGTGCTTCTTTTGGATATTTATTTTTTAATTTATCAATGAGTAAATCATTTTTATTATAAACAAAGCAATATGTATATACAAATGATGGAGAATTTGAAAAAGTTTCTATTTCCCTATTTGCTCTTGAAACACCTTTAGCATATTTCATTAGAAATAAAACATCATACGAAATTTTATTTATATTGTATTCCTCTGATGGAACTTTTACATAAAATAATAAATCTCCATTAGAATAGAGATACGGTATTGCATAAAAGTTTTTTCTATGTTCCCTTAAAAGTTTGATATATATTAGATTTAAACCATTCTTAATTGCACTACGATTTGCAACATATGCCGAACCCTTTCCAGTAGGATTTGATATATATGAATTTAAAGTCATATGAGCATTTGAAGTTTGATGAGATAGAACATTTCTTGCATCTGATTCATTAAATGTTTCTGCTTTCATCTCATCTAGAGGTTTTAATAAATAATGTTGGAATTCACTTTCTGTTAGCACTCTGCCTCCTCTCTAATAATAAATTGTTGAAAAAATAAATAGTAATATTGAATTACTATTTATTTTAATATCTTTATTCAGACTAATTTTTTATTTGTCCTGTAACATCAAAGTTTATAGTCATAAATTGATTTGATGTTGAGAGAATTCCAATAATCGATAAGCATGTTTTTAAAATTTCTATATCTGTATTAACTGAGTTAATTACTGTAGTATCTTTCCAGTTTTCAAAACGATGAAGTTTTAAATTATAAAACTCATTATTAGTTAAACATCTTTCAATTGTTTTTTCCGTTTCTGCTTCACTCATATATGAATTATTCAAAACAGCACGATAAGATTCCAAGAATGCATTGCAAAGTATATCAATAAAGTAAAAGAAAAAGGTTCTAATATTCTCAATTGGCAGGTAATTATATTTCTTAGCAAGGATAGACACAAATGCAGATTTATTAGATTTTAAAATCTTTGGAATACAAATATTCCCACCTGGAATATAACCATATTCTAATGCAGATTTACATGCAAATATAGAATCTTCCATTAATCTACTTCTTGTTTTTCTTTCTGTAAATGTCTTACCACCAACATGAACAATTGCAGCAGATGAAGATAATCTGGAACACCTAGTTCTTAAATTATAAAGTTTCATCTCGTCTTCAGATGATAGTTCATCATTAGAAGTGAGCTCTTCTATACTCTTCTTTAATTCTTTTATTTTTGAATCAATAATTTTCTTGTGCTCAGATGTCAAACTATCTTCTGCAACTATTTGCGTAAATTTCTTTGAAATAATAGCTTTAGACGCTTTCCCAACATATAGTGCCGGATTAGCTATAATCTCAGCTTTTTTAGTTACAAATTTGTCATATATTTTGCAATTACAAATAAGCGCTAAATCTTCTAAACGATTCTTAGATTCTGCTGTAACTAAATCCATAGACGTTGGGGTAAATATCATTGGAACGCTTTTGTCACCAATTTTAAGGTGCTTTGTCCTATTAATTTTAAAAAAGTTTAAGACATCTTCATCAAAGTCATTTGCAACAATTACTAGCTCAGCATTTTCATTATTAAGTGCACACTGCATAAGAGGTATTAGAACTGTTTCAATATCATCATATGATAAAGTTGAATTACTAATTATTACTCTTGGATTTTGCTCATAAACAACTTTTCCATCGTCATAGTCTTTTCCATAAATAAAATCTGGATATCCAAAATTCCATTCAATACCACTTTTTGTTTCATATGAATCTTTATTTTTCTTATCGTTAAAATCCATAGTAATAAAACCATATTTTCCAATTTTTCTATAAATATCGCCAATAAATTTTCCAGCTTCATAATCATTATTATTGGCAATGGCTGCAATAGTATCAAGTTCTTTCATATCACTTGAAATTGGGACTGCCATTTTTTTAAGTTCAGTTTCTATCATTTCAGATAAATCATTTAAAATATCATTAATATCTTTTGGAGCTATTCTTTTAAAATTTTCAACTTGCTTTGGGTCTGTAAGAGCTTGGAATAGCGCATTTGCTACAACAATAGCAGATGTAGAACCATCTCCAACACTTAAAACTTGGTTAGAAGAGGTCACTCTGAATAAATCTAAAATCGTTCTAGAAACTTCATCTTCAAAACTCATTTTATTAATTAAATCATAGCCATCTTTAGTTGCAAAATGATGTGTATCATTACTTTCAATAATAGTACTTGAACCATAGGGTCCAAGAGTTGCTATTAGTGCTTTTGCTATTAATGCTGATGTTGCTCTCATTTTATTTTTACTATTTTTTTCTTCAACTACATTTGTTAAGATTGTATATGGAAGCTTATTTTCTTCACAGATTTCAATATTTGTTTTATCTCTTAGTTTCATTTCTGCCTTCCTATTGTTTCATTATAATTTTAATGTTTTTTCGATCTACATACATTGCATCGTATGATCCATCAAAAACATTATTTAACTTTTCCCTAGTTGTATCTTCGAGAAATAACATCGAGCTGATAATAAAGCATCTCATACTATTTTCTTCTTCAGTTGATTCTAAATTATATTTTTCACAGGTAAATCTTCCTTTAAAAGATGGTTCAAATTGAACATCTGAAATAGGAACTACCAATTTAAGTTTATTTAAAAATAAATATAATTCTTCAACAAAAGACAGAGATTCAAAATAATTTTCATTATTTATTTTATCATCATCTGAAATTCTTGTTATTTCTTTAGCTGTTTTTATTAACATGTTTTACCTCTTATTTCTTAATAGCCTGATTTTGAGCTGCTGCGATTTTTGATTTATTTGCAGCAGCTTGTGCAAATGCTTTTTTATTTTCTCTTAATTTTGCTTCTCTTAATTTATTTAATAATGGAATATCTTGATTAAGTACATCTGTAAGAGTTAGCTCTCCTTTAAATAAATCTAAAAGATTCACAATATCATCAAAATTATCATTTTTTGCTTGTTCCATTTGAATAAAATTTTTATTAATTTTTTCAATTTTTGCTTTTCTTATATCAGGCGTATCATCTAAAGATGTTATTGGGCTTTCTCGAAGATTAGAGAAAAAAGTATATCTTCAATTGATGTCGGAATTTCTTTAAATTCAGTATGACAATTTGGGCATGTAATCTTTTTAATAGAATAACTAATTCTATTAGAATCTACTCTGTCCGAAACAGCATCCTGAAGTTCTGCAGCATCATTTATGGAAAGATTATCAATTATTCTTAATAGTGCTTGACTATCAGCTTGTTCGCTATATCCATCACTAATTGTTTTAGAAGGTATCATAAATCTTTTTATATATAACATATTTGTAACACTAGTTGTATCTTTATCAATAACATTTTCTGGAACGACTCTAAGGATTTCAAGTGAATCCCAAAGAGATGGAGTCCTTAATTCAACAATAATTTTGCTATCATTAAGAATAAATGCTTCTGTTTTTCCAACTAATGAGAAAGCAAGCCTGGCACTATCGCTCATTGATTTTTTAGATATCTCATTAATAAGTTTTCTCATTTTATCTTTATCAGTAGTTTTAAATAAATTATTATTATTTATAGCCATTTGCCTTTCTTCTCCACAATTAGGGCATTTAAACGTAAATGTTCCTTCATTTGGGAAAGTTGCACAGTATATTCCATAGTAGAATGTCTCAACATCTTCAACAGATGTGTCTTTTAACCATTCTTCAAAGCTCATACTTCCAGACGAAATTGATACAACCTTATCATATATTACTTTGAAAACTGCTTTTCTATATTCATATCTACTAAGATTACTATACAAAAGGCTAATTACATCTTTGTGAACAAGAGGAATAACTTTTGCCATATATCCTGATTGTGCACAAACTACTTGGAAGGCGGATTTGCCACCATATAATGCCATTTTTAAATCTTTTTCTTTATCTAAACTTGTAGAATCAACAATATTTATTTTAGAAATATCAATTTTTTTTCTAACAGGTTTAGCTTCTTTTTTAATTTCATCTTCTGGATTTATAGCTGATGTTGAATCATCTTCAATATGTGTGTCAAAATCAAATGGTGTTTCTTTTTCAATAACATCATCTATTTTAACATCTTTATCTGCTAAATTTTTTTCTATACCTAACTTTTTTTCAGCTAATGTTTGTTTTTCTTCATTTTCCATGATTTCTCCTTTTAATATGTTTCATTAAACACATTTACTTCATCGCCAGACTGATCTAAAATAAAATTAGAAGTTAAATTTTCACCATTTATATTTGCATATAATGAAATACATAAATAACTAGTCCCATTATCTGCTTCAACTTTTTTTACTTCTGCATTTACACTCTCAATATCAGGAATATATAATGCAATCTGTCTATTAAGCTCACTTTGAATATCACTTATAGTTTGTGTATCTAGTAATTCAAACTGATATTGTTTAATATTCATTCCTATAGTTGGACTAAGAGGAAAATTACCAGGTTTGCTTAAAAGTATATTTTTAATAGCAAGAATAATTGCATTGCTATTTGTATATTCTTGAGCTTTTGAATATTGACTTTCTATAAATTGAAAATCTTTATATTTTGCCATATTTCCTCCATTTGAAATTTATAATTATTAGTTGATAAACCTTTTTCTTTTAAAGATATAAAAACTATTTATTATAATTAAGAATAAGGGAGTAATATATATATTAAGATATTTTTCTTAATATATATTTTCTATATTATATAATTTATTATTTAAATATATTATAAATATGATTTATATAGAAAGGAAATTATTTATGGAAAATAATTATATATTTTTTGAGTCTTTAAAAATCGGAAGGTATGAAGAAAAACCTGTTGCGTTATCATTAATATCAACAAAAAAATGTAGAAAAAATTATATTGTAGTTGGCAAAAGAATAGCTATTAATAGTTTGGAAGAAGGTAATAACATAACACTAACTATTCCAATTGAAGTATATGAATCTTCAAGTCTAGTAGTATCAGCAACATCTTTTTTAGAAGCAAGACATAAAAAAGAAGAGTATTATGTAAATAAAGATATATTAATATTTGAAGATTTTAAAAATAAATTAAAAGAAATGATAGGAAACATTAAACTGATAGCACTTAAAATTATATCTAATGAATCTTATTATAATTATTGTAAGGAAAGAAAGAAAAAATTCTTTTTAGAATATTTTTCTGATCTTTCTACTATTACTAATAATACTTTTTCATCATTTATAACTAATGATAAAAATAGCATTGACCTATTTGTATCAAAAGATTTTTATCCTGAAATGTTATTATATAAAAAAACAGGTTATACTAGTTGGCTAAATATTTTAAAAAATGAGATATCTAAGTATTTTATAAATCCAATTTTTATATATACTGATAATATTTATAATACTGGGCACTTTCCTATGGTTATACTAGAGCGAGAATTTATTTATGATGAGTCATTGGATTCTAGGAATATTATTAATTTTAAGGTAGCAAACAATTATCTCAAAGCAAAAATTATTCTTACATATCCATATAATTCTTATAATATTAGTATAGATGATGCTTTAAAACTTGGGTATAACAAGCTTCTAAAAGAATTTAATAAAAAAGAAAAAAGAGAAGCAATGGAAGTATTAAATTCAGCATCATATATCTTTTCAAAAGAAGATAATTTATTTTCAATATTTATAATTACTCTAACATATAACCCAGAAACGCAAGAGTATATTGAAAAATCTGTGGCTGCTCCAGTATTAAATGAGATTCTACCATCGTTAAAGAAAAAATTTGAAATATATGTTCAATATGGAAATAATATATTTTTAGGAAAAAAAGAAAGATTTATAAATGATTTTGTTTATAGTACTTATACATCTGATAGAACAAAGTTTTCTATAGATGGATTTGAACCAAGAACTAGCTTTATTAAAAACTTTAAATATAACGAGATAATTGAAAGTATATTAAAGTATATATTCCCAGGCTCTCCAATGCCTTTTTCTACACCTAATAATACTATTTATGATTTTTCAAATTATTATAATTTAACAAATCAGATAAAAAAATGTTTAAAAAAAGATGACTTAAATCAAATTAAATTATTATCACTATTACAGAAAGATGACGAGTAAAATTATTTACTTGTTATCTTTCTTTTTTTTTTATTTTTTAACTCTTTTAAAATAATAAACAACAATTAATTATATGACAATTTAAGGAGGCCATTATGGAAAAATTTACTAAAATAAATTCTATGCTAAAAGTAATAGAAGATAATTTTAAAATTCTTCATCATAACATTGTTGGTGAGAATTGGTTTAGCGTTCATGAAAAACTTGCAGAATACTATGAAAAAGTTGGAGATGTCGAAGATGCAATAATTGAAATGGGAATAATGAATGGCTGTGCTGATGTTTCAATCAAAGACGCTGTTTTAAACTATGACAGTCTTGAAGTTAAACCATATGATGTCAATACTGCATTTTCTTTATCTTTAAAAATGTTTAACGATATTGTTAATGAACTTAATATTGTTAAAGAAGGGCTGCCTGCTGACTGTGTATCTGAGATTGAAACATATCAATACTGGTTTAGATTAGAGTCTAAATATAAACTTGTTCACAAGTTAGCAGCATAATAGGAGGATGTATGAAGGATGTAGCTCCAGAAATAGATATATCCAATCTTCCTAAAGACCCAGAAAAAGAAACTGGCTTCTCAATTGAAGTTTCAGATTATGACGAAACACTTTCATATTTATCGTCTATAGATGAGCTTGATGAAAAAGCAGTAAAATACATGGAAAAAGAAATTAGATCTTCATATGAATATAGTAATTATATTAGATATTTGAAAGATGAATTGGATTTAACAAAGTGCCCACTTCTTCCTGGTCTAGATTGTTCTGATGGGGCAGCTAGTTTAGAATTTCATCATTATCCATTTACACTATATGAAATTACAGAAATAGTTGCAAAAAAGATGCTTAATTCTCTTGGATCGGATGATTCTATATCTTGTTTTGATATTTCAGAACAAGTTATGAAAGAACATTATTTAGGAAATGTTGGGTTAATTCCAATGACAAAAACATTGCATGACATGGCACATAATAATACTATTGTCGTCCCAATTAGTAAAGTCAATGGAAATTATAAGAAATTTATAGAAAAGTATTCTTCAAATATTGATGACGAAAAAAAAGAAAGAATTAGATTGGCTGAGGCAAATAGTGAATCAGATGATTCTAATTTGTATAATTCACTGAAATTGGAAAAAAATATTGCAAAATACAATATCATTTATAACGAAGAAGATTTAGAGGAGGATACAGATGAATAATTTAGCAAGACAAATTAAAAAATTACAAGAAGAAACAGACTATAAAACTTACAGAAATTATTATACATCTATGTATAACAACTATAAATCTAAACCTGAAATAAAAAATAATATTGATGATGATACCAAAGCAGCTAAAGAAGCCGCTAAAGCTGAAGCTGCTGCTGAAACAGCATATACATCAGAAGTATTAAAGGAAATTTTTCATAGATTCTCTGGAACTATAAAAGAACTAACTGACAAAGTTAATAATGATGCGTTGGATGATAAAGTTAAAGATGCTGCTGCTGAAAAAATTAAAAATACATTAATTAATGCTAATAATTTTCTAAAAAGGAAGAACTATTGGTTTGAACGTGCACATCCAACTTTTTGGGAAACCATTTCAAAAAAAGGTGGAGTTATATTAACAGATCTTTCAGTAGATGATTTTCTTAGCAATACCTCTCTAACAGAAGAAATAAAACTCACAGAAGCAGAAGACAATCTTATTTTCGGAAATTTCTTAGAAAAAAACTTAGAAAGATCTGAGTTAGAAGAAGCATCTAAAATTTCAATTGGAAATGTCAATCAAGCAATGAAAAATGCTGGAAATAAAAATTTAACTCCTGAAATGAAAAATCAAGCTAAGATGTTTGCGAAAAAAGCTATTAGTGATAAAATTAAACAAGATCATGCAGCTAGAACAACAACCAGTCAAGATAAACATCTTGATGACGGAAAAGGTATTTCAGAAGCAGCCAATCCAGCAATCGCAGCGACTATTCAAAAACAAATTACTGCTAAACAGAATAATTTAGATAGAAAAGTCGATGCCGAGAAAGCGCATGATATACAATTTCAAAAAGAAAAAGATTCAATTAAGAAACAAATCGATGCTGCTGAAACAAGAAAAGATAAAGTTGAAGGAAAAAATGATATTGTAACTGAAGCAGCCAGAGATACTACAACTAGAATTTCTCCAGATCTTCGTTCTGAAAAAAGGTTATATATTGATAAAAGATTAGATCCAGCTCATAGAGGGGACAATTTAGATCTTCAAGCTAAAACCAAAGAGACAAAATCTCGTGAAGATAGTACAGTTGCAAAATATTCAGCAATGCTTTATAATGGAATATCTGGCGATGCATTAAAATATTTTATTAATGGAGACATCACTAATGGAAATTCTGAAGATATAACAGTTGCAAAGACAATGATCAATGATCCTGAAGTAAAAATTGTTTTAAAGAAAATTAACTTTTATCTTAGAAAAGCAACTAGAAACCAGCTGACATATAAAGACTATATTGATTTAAAAGTTCAAAAATCACAATTCAGACAATTGTTTACGAAAGCTAAAAATAAATATTCTAATAGATACAAGTAATAATAAAAGAAAAATAACTTTTTGTTATTTTTCTTTTTTATATATATTATTAAATTGGGAGGTATCTATGAAATATATTTTAGTAAATATTAAAACAAAATTAGATACAATAAATGAGAATATATTAGATAATGATATTCTAAAAGAAATTCCATTTAATTCAAAACATAAGACCGTAAATTTAGAATATGATTACGTTATGCTAAATTATATAGATAAAAATACTGCTGCTATAGAGGATATTAACCAATATACTATCCATAAAAATAATTTATTATCTTTATTACCACAAAATATTAGTTATGATGAAAATATTTTGTATTCTATATATTTTGTTTTTAAAGAGATATTATTTAAAAATATTTCTATGAGCATCTTTATTCAATCTATAATAGAAGATAAAGATATTCAAATATTCTATACAGATGGAAGTGCGAAGCTAAATGAAGCAGCATATGCATGTTGTAAATTATTACCAGAAAAATCAAATATAATGGCATACGATATTCTTACTGAAGACTATTTTAGCTATGAAAAATTTTCAGGAAAAATATTAACAGGAACAAATAATGTAGGAGAACTTACTGCTATAAAAACTGCAGTTGATAATATGACAAATAAAACATATCAAATTATTATCTCCGATTCTATTTATGGATTAAAATCATTTAGAGAGTATATTTATAACTGGGAAAAAAATGGTTATAACGCATATAATAAAAAACCGATAAAAAATAAAGAGTTAATTATAGAAATATATGATAAAATTCTTAAAAAAGAAAATAATATTATTTTATTTAAATGGACTAAAGGTCATAAAGATACAGAATTTAATAATATCTGTGATAAAATGGCTAAATCTGAATTAGGTATAGAAGGAGGAAATTAATATGGAAGAAATGTTGATATTATTGTTGATATTATTAGCAATCACATTTGGTGGTGGAAGTATTTTATTTTTTATTTCTGCTATGGCTGCAAAATATATTCTAATAAAATACAAGGACGAGGAATAATTATGAATGATAATATTTTTATGTTTATATCATGCACAACTATATGCATTGTTATAGTAATATTATTTTATACTGGCTATGCTATATTAAATTATCATAAACGTATATCACATAAAAAAAGATATTTACTTCTAATGGGAGGCTCTGGGTGTGGAAAAACAACATTAGCTAAAACATTAAGAACATTTGATAATAAAAAATTTAATAATATAATTGAATATTCTACAAGAAATAAACGAGAAAATGAAGTAAATGGAATAGACTATAATTTTATTTCTAAAGAAGACTTTTTTAATAAACATTTAAATAACTCTTTTTGTGAAGAAGTAAATTATCAATTTTCTCCAGGATATTATGGAGCATTATTATCGGACATAGATGATAAAAAATGGAATATTATAGTTGTTAGTGTTGAAGGATTTATATCCATGATGAATCATGTTAATACAGAAGATTCAATCATATTAATAAATATTATTAACGATATACCGACAGATATTAATAGGACTGGGCGTGATAATACCGCAGAAGAAAATGTAAATCTTGGAGTTATCTCAGCATTAGCAAATGGGAAACAGGATTTAACAGAGAATTCTACAAGCTTTTCTATGTTAAATAATAAAAACAGAATTGTTAATTGTACATATATTCCACTTAAATTAAGTGGCCTAAAGAAGATTAGAAATGATAAAGAGCAACTTCTTTTATATTTTAATAGCATATGCAAATAGATAATAAAGAAGCAATAAATATTGCAAATAATACAACATATTTAAATAAAGATATTAAATATATTAAGAATGCTGAGATTACAGAATGGGATATTCACTCTGCAGGCTTGTCTGTTCTAAAATTTAAAAAACTATTACCAGAAAAAGAACTTGAAAAACTTTCAAATATGGAAAAACATGAAAGAACAGTTCGTGAAGGATACTTACAAAAAGAAAATAAAAATCTATCGAAAGAAATTATAGATACTTTATCAGATATAAGAAAAGCATTTGTTACTCTTAACAATATTCCAGCTAACGCAATTCTTTCAATTAAGAAAGATGCTTTATTTTTAATTAATTTAGTGCCAACAATTACTACAATAGAAAATTATTTTGTATTTAGAAATAAAGGAACTTATACATCTTATCTAAATTTAAATAATAATGAATTCTATTATAGCTCTCGTACAAATGAATTAATATCAAAAGGTTTTGAAAAAGAAGCATTAGCAAAACAAGAAGAATATTTAATAAAAGATATAAAAAGCTTTTTGAGATCTGGGGAAAAAGTAAAAGAGGATATACTTTTTTCAATGTTTAAATCTTATAGAGAAAAATATTTAGAAAGAAAACTTCCAATTGAGACATATCGTGAATTAACTACTGGATATTTTAGAATAAATAATTATTATTTTGAAAATGCAGATATAACTATGCTCAATGATATAGATATAACCCAAAATTATATGAATTATATTTTGCCATTGTTTATAGAAATGCTATAGAAATTTTAAAACAATATATTAGGTAGATAAAAAAGCTACCTCTTCATTTCTTTTTTCCCAACCCAATAAGGTAAAGCTTATTGGGTCTATTTTATAAAAATAACAGGTCTAATATATAATAGCTAGTTAACAATTAATTATATTATTTTAGGAGGAAAAATGGCAAAATTATATAAGTGCCCATTTTGTGATAGAAAGTATCTTGATAAAGATGCGTTATATATGCATATGGATAAAGCACATCATGATGAGCTCCATGGATTATCTCCTAAACAAATATTTTTTAACTATACTAACAGATATGCACTAACAAAAGGTTTTGGAAGATCTGTTATTTCTGGAAAGCCTACTGCATTCAATGAAATAACTGGTAGATATGAGCGATTTTTACCAGAAGAAGCAGATGCATATAGAGAATATTTTTTGAAAAATATGAAACACGCTGGTAAAGAAGATATTATGAATGATATGAACCACCAAAAAGAAATGTTAGCTGCTAGACGTATTAGTGGAAAATATGATTTTCAAGATGGAAAAGAGTTTACATATACAGGAAGTTATGAAAAAAAATTTTTAGAATACTTAGATACAATTTTAAACTGGCCGTCTAGTGATATAGTTGCACCAGCTCCTCAAATATTTAAATATAAACAAGAGGATGGATCTGAGCATTATCACATTCCAGATTTTTATATTAGCTCTTTAAATCTAATAGTTAATATAAAATCATCTGAAAATAAACATTATAGACTTAGAGATTTAGATATAGAAAAAGCAGAAGATGCAATCATTAAAGCATCAGGATTAAATTATATAAAAATATATGATAACCAATTTGATAAATTCCTCAATGGAATAAATGCTATAAAAGAAAATACAGATAACAATATCAGTAAACAAGTTATAGTTGAAAATTTTATACTTAAAGATTCAGTAGTCTCAATGTTATTAGATTAAAAAAATTTAGAATGAGTATCTCATTCTAAATTTTTTAATATAAATATATTATTATTTTGGTATAGACAAAAGACTTTTTAGTCTAACCAACGGCAACAACTTCTAATTGTTGCCTAGAAACGCATAATGGAGGGAAAATTTATGCCAAGTATTAAAAAAGATTCGACACTATTAAAGGAGGTCTATCTAATCAATCTTAGTTCGGACGATGGTCTCCAAATAACGCCAATGCTAAATGGAGCACATGGTATTGGTAAGTCAACAATTGTCAGGACAGCAGCAGCTAGTATGAATGGTTATTGTTTAACCGTTGAAGGATCAGAATTAGCTGATGGCGATATTACTGGTTTGCCAGTAGCAAGCCAATCAAAATCTGGAAATACTGAAGTCACTTTTGTAAAGTATTATGCTATTAACAGAATCTTTGCATTGGAACAAGAGTATTATAGAATCGCAACAACTAAGGGCTTTTTAAATGGCTCTGTTAAGTTGAAGGTTGATGATGCCGGAAATAAAATCTTAATTGATAAAGATAGAACATATACTATTGGATCTACAATTCAAAACATTTTTGAAGGAAAAGATAATGATTATAAATTTGGAAAAGAATTGTCTCCAGAGACTAAACTTGAATTAATTGAATCTGGTGAAATTAGTCCAGTATTCTTATTTATTGATGAGCTAAACAGAGCAGATCCTACTGTTATGAAACAATTAATGAATATTATTTTAAATAAATCTGTTAATGGTTATGATATTCCTTGGTGGGTCGCTATTGTCTCTGCAGTTAATCCATGCTCTCAGAATTCTTCATATGCAACAAATGAATTAGATGATGCGCAGCTTGATAGATTTTTAAAGATCCGTACAGATGCAAATCTTTCTGATTTTATTGATTATGGTCTTGAGAAGCATATTAACAGTGATGTTCTTGAAGGACTTGCTAATACAAGTGAAGAAATTTTTATCAGCAAAGAAGCAAGCCATTCAGATACTTCAGAAATGACTCCATCTCCAAGATCTTGGGAAATGGTTGCACATATTTATGAACAACTTCCTTTAGTTATTAAATCTAAGTTTTTCTCTGATAGTGAACGAGATGAGAAATCTGTAAATGAGGATCTCCGTACATTGGTTAATGGTAAAGTTGGACCAAC
>Ga0172378_10003126_pt1 | contig 15569 bp, 13 predicted proteins | sample GrowelOW332metaG_FD_119755 | JGI IMG/M metagenome (GOLD analysis project Ga0172378, IMG submission 119755) | Groundwater microbial communities from an aquifer near a municipal landfill in Southern Ontario, Canada - Pumphouse #3_1 metaG | ecosystem: Environmental > Aquatic > Deep subsurface >... | reverse complement strand
GAGCAAAGGCGATGCCAACAAGAACTCCCTCTATAGGAAGTGTTAGTGGTAAATTCATTATGTTAGAGATTAAAACAATAATAGTTTTCGCTATAGCGATACCGATTCCAGCACCTATTAAGGTGAGAATGATAGCTTCGGAAAGTAAAAGAGCAAAGATATCAACTAAATATTTCTTAAAGAAAGCTTTCACTGATGAAAAATCTCCAAAGAATCACTTTGATAAGTAATCTTCTTTCCGTCGAAAAGGACGACTTCTTCTCCTTTAGATAAGAGAGAAGGAACTTGTTGGTCTTCTTGAGTAAACATGGCTGTAACATAAGCATCCCCCTTAAAAGGATCCTCACATAAATAAGAAACCATTGTCCTAATAGGAAGAGCGGACCCATTAAAAGGATCGATAATATGAGAGTAAGTTACACCCCCTATTTCGTAAGACTGTTCTGAGATTGAACTAGTCGAAACACAAACATTTTTCTTCTTTATGTAGGCTCCAGAAATGTCGGCAAAGGAAACAGAAAAAGTATTATCTCCGCTTGGCTTCTCTCCTAAAAGAATCGAAGAGCCACCCCCATCGATAAGGTATTTTGTAATGTTTTTACTAACTAAATATTCTTTAGCTTTCTTAAGAGCAAACCCTTTAGCGACGGCCCCAAGATCAAGATCGCCCTTTCCAGTTAAAGTAAAGGTCCCGTTACTCACAACATAACTAGATTCCTTAGCTTCTTGCAACCTCAGTTGTATTTCCTCGTTGCTAGGAACGTTTCCCTTGGCTAATTGCTCTTTATAGAGAGAAGTTAAGTCTCCTAATAAAGGAGAGAAAGCTCCGTTAGTCTCTCTAGAAAAAAGCAAGGCCCCCTCAAGCATTTCTTCTAATAAAGGATCAAGATCAGTAACCTTTCTGTACTTATTTAAGTAATAGACATTTTTCTCTTCGCTATCCGTATAAGGATCAGACAACTTCCCTATCTTCTTTAATAAGGATTCTAAGGAAGTTAAGTCACTACTTTCACCTTCATAAAGTTTGATACTAATCATCGTATCAAAAGCAAAAAAAGTACTGCTTAGAACAGTAGATTGGTTACAAGAAGATAAACAAACTAGACCAAAAACAAGGGATAAAAAAGCAGCAAAGAACAACCTTTTCTTTTTCATTAGATTTCAGGAATATTGCTCTTCCCGTCATCTCCGGGATGAGCCTTTAAGTATTCGATAATTGGGTCGTAAGTTTTCTCTTTTTTACCAGCCTTACATTTGCCAACCTTTTTCTCATCACCGTTCACTAAACGCTCCGCCATTTCATGACAACCGGCATACCCGCAAGCTCCACAGTTATAGTTCGGCAACATCTTTTCAACATCTTTGATTCTAGCATCTTCTTTTACATAAAAGACTTTACTTGCCCAGGCTAAAAGAAGTCCGATAATGACTCCAAGTCCACTTAATAATAAGAAAGCATAAAGGATATAAATGTACATTACTAATCCTCCTTTTTCTTCCTTGGGCACAAAACCTCGCCGCAAGTAGCACAACTCTTCATTTCCTTATCTAAATCTTCACATCCTTTAGGAAGCGGAGTTTTCTTATAGGCCACAAAACTCCAAAAGAAAACAACAAGAAAGAATGTAAGAATCACGACAGAAATTAATATGTAAACCCACTTTTCCATATTATTGTCCTATCCCCATAAATCCCATAAAGGCAATTGCCATAATTCCGGCTGTCAGCAAGGCTAAAGGGATTCCCTTAAGAGCCTTCGGAGTAGATGCACTTTCTAATCGAACACGAATGCAGGCAAATAGACAGATAACAAGTAAGAAACCAGCACTAGTCCCGAGGGCGTTTGCCATCGAAAGAATGAAACTTAAGCCTTGATCAGTATTAGCCTGCGCCACCCCAAGCACCGCGCAGTTAGTAGTAATTAAAGGAAGATAGATACCAAGTGAACGATAAAGGGAAGGACTCTTTTTCTTAATAAATAGGCCAACAACCTGGACTAAAGAAGCAATAACAAGAATGTAGGCTAAAGTATCAAGGAATGGTAAACCAGCCGGAACAAGAACGAAATTGTAGAGGGGCCAACAAATAAGAGAAGCTAAGATAATAACAAAGCTAACAGCAATACCCATTGAGAAAGCACTCTTTAACTTGTTACCAACTCCAATAAAGGAACAAAGACCATAGAAACGGGATAACAAAACGTTATCCATAAGCATTCCAGAAACAATCGCTAGTAAGAATGCAATTAGGTAACTCATGCTTTCACCTCCATTGCTTTATTCGCGGCAACTTCCGCTCTTTTCTTTGCTGCTGTTTTGGTTTTCTTATGGTTAGAAACGGCAGCAATGATTCCTAAAATAGCGCCAAAAACTAAGAAACCACCGGCAGGATTAGAGAAGATAAAGAGTGAATAATCATAGATAATATCCCCAGAAGCATCGACCGCTTTAAGGATTGGTAACGAGAACTCAGGAATAAAGGTAAAGACCTTTCCAAAGCTTAACATTCCAGTGCCAAGAATTTCTCTGAGTAAGGCGATAGCGCAAATAGCAATGGTATAGCCAATTCCATTTCCTACGGCATCTAAGAAAGAATTGAGAACTGTATTTTTATTAGCAAAAGCCTCAGCTCGTCCTAAGACTATGCAGTTAACAACCAGTAAAGAAAGGAAGACTCCAAGAGAATCATAAAGTTCAGGCAAAAAGGCATTGGTAAGCATCTTAGTTATCGTAACAAAAGAAGCAATAATCACGATGTAAGCAGGTGTTTCAACCTCTTCAGGGATTATTTTTTTGAGCAATGAAATCAGGACGTTAGAACAAATGAGAACAAACATGAAGAGAAAACCCATTCCAAGCGCAGCCTCAAAAGTCCTCGTTACCGCAAGAGCAGGACAGACCCCTAAAACGGAAACAAATAAAGGATTTTCTTTAATGATTCCAGAAAGGAATGACTCTTTAGCTTCGCTTCGGCGAATGGCATCGCTTTTCATGACTGTCCCCTCCTTAACTTGGCATCATTTTGGGCTTCATTAACCATGTTTTTAATAAGAGTAGCCCCATAAGTCGCTCCACACTTAACATCATCAAGCGTGATCTTTCCTTTATTAAGTAAGTCAACATAACTCTCTTTAATGACGCTGGCAAAACTTTCCGTGTTTGTAACGAGAGCGATTTTCCCGTGCTCACCATTAGGATTAATTCCTACTAAAAGGGAAATTTCACCATAGCTGTTTTTCCCTGCAGCTTTATAGACAAAACCAATTTCAGTTTGTTCAACTTTGGCGGTATAGAGTTTAACGAGATAAGTCTTTCCTTCAAGAATCTCCGGGTCTTCATACGTTGCATCACCATAAATTTCTTTTAAGGCTGATTTCTCTTTAGTTGTTTCGTTATCCTTAATCTTTTGAGAAGTGATAGCGTTAGCGACGCCAATTAATAAAGCGCTAATACCTCCAATAAGGCCAAGAACTAGGGCGCAATTAAGGTATTTATTTTTAAGCATGAATAACACCTCCATAGAGAACCCCAAGAACAACAATAACTAAGCAAACCGCAGGTATACAGAGAGTTGGAAGGATATTCTTGAGGGTGAACTTTTCTTTGCTCCACTTATGGTAATCAATTAAAGGAGTGACCAAATTGACTAAAAGCACTGCAAATCCCGCTCCTTCGGGTAAAGCCCCGAATATTCGGATGATAACAGTTAAGGAAGCTCCTAAAGCCCCATAAAGAAAACGTCCAGGTGAAGTAATTGGTGCTGTTACTGGATCCGTCATCATAAAGAAACAAGCGAAAAGCATTCCTCCAGAGAAGAAGTTAACTCCAAGGAATTGGAAGACACCAACGCTAGGATTAAGTGAATTAACTGAAAGAGCGGCACCTAACATCAAGACGGTAAAGGTAAGTAAATAAGAAACGACAATTCTCCAATCAGCGGCTCTTCTAATTAGAAGGAATAGGCCTCCACAAATAATAGCAATCTTACAGGTCTCACCAATGGTTCCAGGAACCATGCCGAAGAATAAATCAAAAAGAGAATAATCATTAATATTAGATATCGAAGTACTTATTGATCCTAATGGAGTTCCGGAAGCGGCTACATCAAAGAATGGGGTCTTGGAATATGAATACGATGAACCAAAACATAACTTAGAGAAAACCATTCCTAAAGCCGCAGGATTAACAATGTTGCTTCCTGTGCCACCAAAGACAAGTTTGCCTAAGATAATACCAACTAAAGCTCCAACAAAAATAGCGTACCATGACGCACTCGCGGGCATTATTAAGGAAAAGATTAAGGCGGAAACAAGAGGGACTAAAAAGTTTGATAAGCGGTATTTCTTAACGGCAAAGAGGAACTTTTCTTTGAAAGTTGTTTTATTAATATAGTCAATTGGCTTCTTATTTTTAATCAAAACATAGATAAACTCAGAAAGAATCATAGTAGGAATCGAGATTCCATAGATCTTAAGAGCCTCAAGAGGATAAAGAACAAACGAAAAGACAATGCAAGGCAACAAAGCAATGATGACATCCATCATCATTCTTACTAGGCTATCTTTTCGCCTAATGTGGGGTGATGTTTCTTTAACTATTTCCATATTTAGGGAAGTCTGGCGAATATTTTCGCTCTCCTTACATAATCAGTAACTTGGATCTTACTAGTGCAACTATAAGTGCAAAGCCCACATTCCACACATTTTAGAGGATTAAGAGCTTTGATTCTTTCTTTATCAACGGCTTTCACGGCGTTCATGATATCGACCGGCAATAAGTCAGCTGGGCAAGAAAGAACACAAGAACCACAACGAATGCATGGTTCTTCTTCATAAGATGAATGATTTAGGACAATCACAGAGGTAACTGTTTTGGTAATAATGCAGTCATCGCTTGGAAGCGAAGCACCCATCATTGGACCACCAAGAATAAATGTCTTAGGAATATCAGGATTCTTATATCCCCCACACTTTTCAATTAAGGTCTTAATTGGCGTTCCGACTCGAACTTTAAAGTTGCTAGGGAAACAAACCCCATCCCCAGAAATAGAAATATCTCTTTCAATAACAGGCTTATTCATCCTCACGTTTTGATGGATTCCATAGACTGTAGAGACATTAAAATCGATAATTCCGTGCTTCGAAGGTAACTCTCCGGGAGGAATACTAATTCCTAAAGCGGACTTAATCATTTCTAATTCCCAACCTTGAGGATAATAATTTCCAACTGGGCAAAGAGAAATTCCTTCTCCCTCATAACGCTTCAATAATTCTGTATAAACACCACGGAGATCAGCATATTTACTCTTTACACAAATCCTAGCATCGTGGCAAGAAAAGGCTCTCATCAAAATCCTAATTCCATCGATGATAGCTTCGGGTTCTTCTAACATCAAACGATGATCAGAAGTAATGTATGGTTCACATTCAACCCCATTAATAAGAATAGTATTAATCGTTTCGTTGGTTTGAAGTTTGATGTAACTAGGAAAAGAAGAACCCCCTAATCCAACCGAGGCACAATCTTTAAGAATATTAGTTACATCCTCTTTACTTAAAGCTTCAATTTCTTCTTCGGAACGAGACTTAACAGAAGAATCTAAAGTATCTAATCCATCATTTTCAATTTTAATAAAATCTACTAATTTACCAGAACGGTGATAGTGTTTTTCAAAACCAACAAAAGTACCCGAAACAGTCGCATGGATTGGTTGATCAAAGAAAGCACCGTGTCTCATCCCAATAACCTGACAGCAGTTAACATGATCACCGTTAGAGACGTAGAGATCAGCTTTTTGGCACCGAGCATTTCCCATGGCGATATAGATAAAAGAAGGAACATCCGCTTTGATAGTAGGAAGTTGCCCAAGGATTCTTTTTGTGTCAGAGATGACCGTGGTTTTCTTAATCATATTTAATTGTTCGAAAATTATTTACAAGTCAATTATACCTATTCGGTAAATAAGTAAAACCCTTATTTCATCGGCATTTTATTACCGAAAGGCGATACCTTCGTTCCCTTCGGGCTTTTTCCTCTTTTCGGAGTTTGCGGTAATCTTTTAGCGATTAAAAAGAGCCTCGCTAATAGCGGGGCTCTTTTAGACTAAGAAACTTCTTTATCTATTCTTTTAGAAGAGATTCAAGAGTGTTAACGAGTTCTTCCATTCTTTCAATGACAGCCTTGAAAGAAGCCGGGTCAGTTAAGTCGACATGGGCCTTTTTAACTTCGTCGATTGGGAATTCGCTGCCACCGCTTCTAAGAAGATTAAGGTAGTCATTGAAGGCGTCTTTTTTGCCTTCCTTAACATTCTTATAGATAAGCATTGAAGCGGTAAAACTAGTCGCATATTGGTAGACATAAAATGGAGTGTAGAACAAGTGAGGAATGTAAGCCCAGACTAAAGGCTTAACATTTTCTTCGGTGATATCGATTCCGAAGTAATCCGAATAAAGGTGAATCATAATTTTTGAAAGAACCTCATAGTTGATTGGTTCTCCTCTTTCGGCGATTTGGCTGGCCTCAAGTTCAAACTGACCAAATAAAGTCTGACGGTAGAAGGTTGAACAAATTTCATCGATTGCCTTTTGAAGCAAGAAAATCTTGTCGTTTTTAGAAAGATCATTCGAACCCATAAGGTAATCTAGAAGGTTATGTTCATTAAAGGTTGAGGCAATCTCAGCAACAAAAATTGTATAGTTTTGTTTGGTGATTGGCTGCGCTTCCATTGAGTAAAGAGTGTGGATTGAATGGCCTGATTCATGGGCTAAAGTAAAGCAATCATCAAGGGTTCCTTCAAAGTTAAAAAGGATGTAAGGATGGATGTTAGCTCCGCCTGAAGAATAGGCTCCAGTTCTTTTTCCCTCAGAAGGATAAACATCAACGTAACCATCCTTCAAAACTTCGTGAGCCTTGCTTTGGAAATCACTAGGGAAAGCCTTAATTGAATCAAAGAAAAGGTCCTTCGCTTCTTCATAAGAGTATTTCTTTTCGCTCTTGGCTAATTCAATAAAGCGGTCATAAGAACGATGTTTCTCTAAGCCAAGATATTTCCTTCTTAATTCATAGTATTTCTTTAAGGGAGCGCTTCCTTTATTAGCGGCCTCGACCAAATTATGAAAGATTGAAACAGGAATATTATTATTGAAGAGGTGCTCTTCTAAAATTGAATCAAAGCCCCTAGTTTTCTTAATGGCTAATTCAGCCTGCAGAACGGAATCATAAATAGCTCCATACGCATTCTTATGGGTGTCATAGTATGAATAAAGAGTTTCAAAAATAGTCTTCCTGTCTTCGGCAGTTTTAGCCTCAGCGATTTGGCGAGTCCAACTCGATTGAGAGACAGTAATAAGACTTCCATCGCTTAAGGTCGCTTGCTTAGGAGAGTAGTCCGCCACAGTCAAGTTGCTATAAAGATTAGATCCCACTCCTTCTAATGGAGAATACTTAGAAAGAAGTTCCTCGCTCTTCTTTTCTAAAACATGTTTCTCGCGACGGAATAGTTTGCTCAATTCAAAATCAAATTCTTGAACCTCAGGATTCTTCTTAAGAATTTCCTTAACTCTTGCTTCACCTAAAGCTAAGATCTCTGGTTCCTCAAAGGAAATCCGGCTTGAGAAATCTTGAACCGCTAACTCAACTTTGCTTTCGTCTTCGGCATTCTTAACATCTTTTCTATTAAGATCGCTGCGGTGACTTGCAAACATATAGAGTTTGTTGATTATTTCGTCAGCCTGTTTCTCCAAAAGAAAGAAAGAAACAAAGTCTTTTTCTTCTCCCAGTTTTCCTTCAAGAGCGGCCATCTTTGGAGTGATGTCGTTCTTAAAGAACTCTAAATCCTTCAAGAAAGCGTCTTCGTTTTGATAAATTCTACTTAAGTCCCATTTCATATCCATAAAAAACCTCTGCTACAAATATAGACCTTCTAGAGATTTTCTCCACCAAAGCGATAAGAAAAAACAACAATTACGATGGTTTTATCATCTCAAGGTTAGGATTGTCTTCTTTTTCACATTCTTTAGGCTTAGCAAAGAGCTTCTTTAAGGCTAATAAAGAAATAATCCCGACAACAAAAAAGGAAACTAAATCACTTATCGGAGCCGAATAGAAGAACCCATTAATACCTAATAAAGATGGAAGAAGAGCAGTCAACGGTAGTAACAAACAAAGATCACGTAATAAGGAAACAAAGGTACCAAGAACCGGCTTTCCTAAGGCTTGGAAGAGAACACTTAAGACCCTCATTAAAGAGGTCAAAATTAAACACGATAAGTAAATCCTGAAAGTTAACACAGCAAACTTCTCATACGTTTCAGATTCACTACCAAATAAGCGGATAACTGGAAGAGGGAAAATTTCAAATAACAACGTAAAAGCCAAAGATATTCCTAACGTCCACCAAAGAATTATGGCGATGGTCTTCTTTACTCTCTTAATATTCCCTGCCCCTTGGTTATACCCAATAATTGGAACTCCCCCTAAGGCGATCCCTAGAGGAATATTTACGACGATGGTAAAGACCTTAAAAGCAATCCCAAAGACAGCAACAGGAATATCGGATCCGTATTCAGAAGTCGCTCCGACCTTAATTAGTACCATATCACTCACAACGGTCACTAGAACAATGGACATTTGAAGAAGAAAGGAAGAAAACCCAAAGGCTAGCATTTTTGGAAGATCGCTAAATCCTGAAGCTAAGGACTTAAGAGATAGATGAAAAGTCTTACTTCTAAAAAGATACATTAAAGAAATGAGTCCAGAAACCACTTGTCCGATGATAGTTGCATAAGCGGCCCCTTGGATACCAAGTTTAAAAACAAAGATGAAGATAGGATCAAGAATGATATTAATTACAGCCCCACTGCACTGAGCAATCATGGCTAAGAGAGGAGACCCATCACTTCGGATGATCGGGTTAAGAATATTAAGAAAGAAATAGGCCGGAATACCTGCTAATACAATTAATCCATATTGATAAGAAAGCTCATAAGTCTCGCCACTAGCTCCTAAAAAAGTCAGTATCTCTTTAATAAAAACAAGACTAAATAAAGTGAAAAGTATGGCCACAACCATTCCGATAATTAAAGACGCTCTAACCGAAAAGCCTAGACCCTTAGTTTCTTTCTTTCCTTGAGCGAGAGCCATAAAAGAAGCTGTTCCATCACCAATCCAAAGGCTTAAGGCTAAGGCTAATATCGTCAAAGGAAAGACAATGGTTGTCGCCTTATTTCCTAAAAATCCAATCTCGCTATTGCCGATGAAAAGTTGGTCTACAACATTATAGAGGGCACTGATCAATAACGAGGCGACACAAGGCACAGCAAATTTAAAGAGAAGACTCCCTATTCTTTTACGCCCCAAAAAGGCATTTTGTTCATCCATATTGGCTCCTAGGCGACTGGACTTACGTTCTTAGGAACCGCTCGTTGCGAAATATTATTAACACAATGAAGAAAAATTTCTAATACTTTCTTTAAGAAATAAAGAAAAGGCCAGGAGGGGGACCCTTCTGGCCTAAAGAATAAGCAATTATCTCTATTCTCCAGCGAACTGAGAGTTATAAAGTGAAGCGTAGAAACCGCCAAGTTCCATCAACTTCTCGTGGTTGCCTTGTTCAACAATATTACCATCTCGCATGACAAGAATGAGGTCCGCGTTCTTGATGGTTGAAAGTCGGTGAGCAATGACGAAACTCGTCCTTCCTTGGCTTAACCGGTCCATCGCAACTTGAATCACTTCTTCAGTTCTTGTATCAACATTACTAGTAGCTTCATCAAGAATTAGTAAGGGAGCATCTTCGACCATTGCTCGCGCAATAGTTAGCAGCTGCTTTTCACCACCTGATAAGGCTGATTCATTCTCGATGACGTAGTCTAATCCTCCAGGAAGAGTAGAAATATAGTGAGATAAAGAAGCTTCAGAGATGGCTTTATTTAGTTTCTCTTCGCTGACATTTTTTGTGGAATAAACAATGTTGTCTCTTAAAGAGCCTTCAAAGATCCAAGTGTCTTGAAGAACCATTCCGAAGATGTCACGAAGTTCACTTCTAGACATATCTTTAGTTGAGATACCATCGATAAGAATATCTCCTGAATCAACTTCATAGAAACGCATTAATAAGTTAACAAGCGTAGTTTTCCCAGCCCCAGTTGGGCCAACAATTGCCACTTTCATGCCTGGCTTAACTTTCGCGGAAAAGTCTGGAATGATAACCCGGCTTTCATCGTAAGAGAATTTGACATGGGAGAATTCAACTTCGCCTCTAATCTTTTTCTTACCTTCCACTGCTTGAAGAAGATCAACTTTATTGTCTTCAGAAGACACTTCTTTTTCTTCCATAAAATCAAAGACACGTTTTCCAGAAGCTGCCGCCATTTGAAGAGAATCAACAGCTTGAGCAATCTGAGCAAGAGGAGATTGAAATAAGTTAACATAGATAAGGAAAGCGCTAATAGTGCCGAAGGTTACAAGGTTACCAGCGTTCATAAGTAAACCGCCAACAACACAAACTGCCGCAAAGGCAAAGTAAGAAATGAATGACATAATCGGCATCATAAGCCCACCAAAGAATTGAGCCTTAACCATGGTGACACCAAGTACTTTATTCTTATCATTAAAGACCTGGCTCTTACTATTTTCCGAGTTGAAAGCTTTGATAATAAGTTGACCCGAGAAGTTTTCTTCAACGACGCCGTTAACTTCTCCAAGGAGCCGTTGACGAGCCTTAAATTGAGGGTTAGCAAGTTTAAGAATAAGAAGTAAGAAGAGGATCATTAACGGAAGAGAAGACATAACCGTCAACGCCATCTGCCAAGAAGTGATAAACATCGCAATTAAGACACCAATTAACATCACCACACTAGAAATAAGCATTCCGATGCCTTGCTGTAATGACTGTCCAATTTGATCGATATCGTTGGTCATAATCGAAAGCGTGTCGCCATATTGATGCCCGTCAAAATACGAAAGAGGCATCTTGTTTATCTTAATACAAAGGTCTTTTCTTAATCTTTCAGCATAACGTTGGCTAATGCTCGCCATTATGTAGCCGGAAAGATAATTTGTAACCGCAACCACAGAATAGAAAATAACAAGAATGATTCCATATCGTCCGATAAGAGCCATATCAATCGCGTTCCTACCAGCCCCATCACTGATGGCATCAGTAAGGAGTTTCATAATCTGAGGAGCAATAATCTGAACCACAACCGAACAAATAGAGAGCACAATAGCAAGAATTATCCAACCCCAGTATCCTTTGAGGGATTTGAACATGTTGGCATAAGTCTTTTTCAAAGAAGCAACGTCAACCTTTTTGGCGGTTGGTCTACTTTTAGTTGTTGCTGACATGTTTTTCATAATCCAAGTTCCTCCTTTGAAAGCTGAGAAAGCGCGATTTCCCGATATACTGGGCAATCCCTCAATAAGTCAGCATGTTTGCCTTTGCCAACCATCTTTCCTTCTTCGAGAACAATGATGGAATCAGCATTCATAATCGTTCCAATTCTTTGAGCGACAATAAGTTTGGTAACATCCTTAGCTTCTTTGGCTAAGTTTTCTCTCACCACTTTATCAGTCTTGTAGTCAAGAGCACTAAATGAGTCATCAAAGACCAGAATCTCAGGCTTAATCGCCACTGCTCTAGCAATACATAATCTTTGTTTTTGACCACCTGAAACGTTTTGGCCTCCTTGAGCAATCGGAGAGTCATATCCTTTTTCCATCTCATTAATAAAGCTATCCGCACAGGCAACTTTAGCAGCCTTTATCGCGTCTTCTTTACTTAATTTAGGATTGCCAAAAGCTATGTTTTCTTCGACGGTTCCACTAAAGAGGACACCTTTTTGAGGTACGTAACCAATAACAGAACGGAGATCTTGTTGTGTTAAATCACGAACATCCACTCCATCAACAGTAACCGATCCTTCGCTGACATCATAAAGACGAGTAACGAGGTTAATTAAGGTACTCTTGCCACTACCGGTAGCCCCAATAAAGGCCACTGTTTCACCTTTTTTGGCTTCGAAAGAAATATGTTCAATCACTGAATTTTCAGCATCAGGATAACGGAAAGAAACATCATTGAAGGCAACAGTCCCTTCTTCAATTCTTTCCTTCGGTTTTTCAGTATCTTTAATAGAGAAATCAGTATCTAATACTTCATTAATACGCTTAGCGCTAACAGACGCACGCGGCCACATAATGAACATCATTAGTAACATAACGAAAGCCATAATAATTTGAGAAGCTAAAAGCATAAAACTAGTAACAGTAGCAAAATCGATTGTTCCTTTATTGATTAAGGAAGCACCGATCCAGTACATTGCTAAACTTACTCCGTTCAAAATTAACATCATGATCGGAGAGAAAAGACTCATAATTCTCCCAGTAAAAAGTTGCGTCTTCGTTAAGTGGTCGTTGACCTCTTTAAACTTACCTTCTTGGTAAGATTCGGCATTGTATGCATGAACCACTCTAATACCAGTTAGATTTTCACGAGTAACGGTATTAAGGCGATCAATAATCTTTTGCATGCTCTTAAATTTCGGCATAGCAATGAGCATGATGCAACCAATAGAAAGGAGAAGGACAACAATAGCGACGGCAGTAGCAATCGTTAATTCACCCGAAGAAGACTGGATTTTGCAAAGAGCCCAAATAGCTGTAATAGGTGCGGAGAAAACCATTCTCATAACAAGAAGATTAGCCATCTGAACTTGAGTAACGTCATTGGTGACTCGAGTAATTAAAGATGGTGTCGAGAACTTATTAACCTCAGCAAGAGAAAATCCCATGACCTTATCATTAAGTTCTTTTCTTACTAATGTAGCAGTATGAGCGGCAACATATGAGGCTAAGGCTGAAATAATAGCCTGAACGAGAGCGGCTGATAGAGCGACTAAAAGCATCATGCCCCCATTCCACCAGATTTGGGTTGTTGAAGCATTAGCAACGTTAAGAATCATATCGAGGAGTTCTTGCGCAATCGGCTGTCCAGCAGCCGCCGAAAGATCAGCAAATTGCTTAAGACTTTCTTTTGTTACATTAGCCCAATCGCCACCAAAAACAGAATTAAAAATTCCTAAGAAGGCTTCGCTCATCTGCGAAGGATTATTGTGATAATTTAGATAAGTAATAGAAGAAATAATCCCCGAAGTAAAATCGACCATGCTCATCGTGCAATAGACTTGAAGCACAGTAAAGCCAATGATCGCTATGACAATAGCCCAATCCCTAGCTCGTAGTTTCTTATATAGTTTCAGCATCCTGTTGTTCCTCCTTTTCGAGTCGGTGCGATATGTTTGCAAATTCGTCTAATAATTTTAAGAATAAATTCGCTTTTTCTTTTCCGATTTCCGTTAATATCGTAGTCGCTCTTTTTCTAATTTCTTTTTGTCTCTCTTCAGAGATTCGTCTCCCCTTCACAGTTAAAGTTACAAGGACTCTTCGATTGTCTTTTGGATCAGCTTTCCTTTTGATAACACCCTTTTTCTCTAAATTCTTAAGGGCATTCGCGGTTCGCCCGCTGCCGACATCTAAGACTTTTCCTAATTCCCCAGAACTGACTCCCTCAGGATGATGTTGAAGAAAAACAACAAGTTTTCCTTCTCCTGTCCCAAAAGATATTAATTGTTTGTGTGTTGGCCGATGAGTAGCCTTTCCTAGAATTCCGAAAAATGTAGTTAGAAACTCATCAACATAATTTTGTTCGATTTCCATCCTCTCTCCTCTAAATATCTCATAGCGTGAGATTACTCTTGACTCACTATAAAGAAAAGGGTTTTTGATTGTAAGCGGTTACGAAATTTTGTCTTACTTTTCCTCTAGGTTCTTTAATTTTGTCTAAAGTTAGGCATTTTCTTAATTTTTGGCTCTTTCATGGTTAACAATAGGAAACAATATCTTAGATATTCAAAGTCCTATATTTCCCCGGTCTAAAGAAGACAATAAAAAATGTTCCCTAATTTTGGACCAATCATTGGTGCAAAATTAGAGAACATAATCGTTTAGTTTGGTCGGGATGGCGAGATTCGAACTCGCGATCTTCTGCTCCCAAAGCAGACGCGTTAACCAAGCTGCGCTACATCCCGATTTTTTGGCGCGCCAGACAGGATTCGAACCCGTGACCCTTAGATTCGTAGTCTAATACTCTATCCAGCTGAGCTACTGGCGCCCTTGGCTATCAAAGATAGCCTCATAAATATAGTCCTCCAACTCAAGGTTGGCAACTATCAAATTTTGGAGCTTCCAGCCGGGATCGAACCGACGATAAGTGAGTTGCAGTCACTTGCCTTACCGCTTGGCTATGGAAGCAGCGGATGGATTATATCACCCCGCAAAAACCTAAACAACATTCTAGACGATGAAAGCGCAACTTTCTTCTACTAAAAAGGATAAAAAGAGAGAATTAAGCCTTCTTGTCCTCTCTTCTTTTCTTTCTTAGTTTAGTTTTTTCAGCTTTCTTTAGTAAGAAATAAACTCCAACTCCAAGTCCGAGAATAAGTTCAACACTAAAGACAACTACGACCCAAAGTTCGATTTTTCCGCTCTTAACAGACTCCCACATTCTTAAAACATAAGAGTTAGCCTCGCCGTAATCAGCCATAACAGCTAAACGAGGAAGCATATCCCCACTTGGATATTGAGCAAGGAATTGTCTTCCGACCTCAAAATCAGTTCCATCCTCTTTTTGAAGAGTTTCAATCTCATCTGAATAGAAAATAGCATCGACTTTGTCGTTGTATTCGCTTAACGTTCCTTCAAAGAAATAAGTTAAGTCACGTTTTGACCATTCGAGTGAATTCTTGATTTGATACTCATCCCAAGAAACCGCAGTTCCATCTTCAATAAGTTGATCAAAATTACTTCCTAGAAGATTTTTGTCTCCATTATGAATAACAACGGGAACGCTTTTCCCATCGCTCATAACCATATCTACCGTTTCATCACCCTGACCATCTTGAAGAATGTAGTTTTCCTCGTCGTCATAAAGGAAGTCTTCTTCCTCCCAATAGTTTTGGTGATCAACCTCATTAACGCATTCAAAAGACTTATAAAGAGCGTACATACGGGGATCGTACCAACTTCTAACTAAATCAAGTACGGCATCTCCGGCAATGAAAGAAGTGTAGCCAATTGCCGACATATTTAGTCCGACATTGACCGGATCAGAAATAAAATCAATGAACTTTTGCGCGTATTCTTGGTTTAAACCTTCGTGTTTTGGCATAACCCAGCCATCGAACCAAATGTTAGCCCCAGTCTCAGGAAGAGAGTAATAAAGAGTCTTATTCTCTTCGTTATCGGCAAGATCCATACTCCAAACAGCATCACCACTCCAGGCAATACCAATGCCAGTTTTTCCGGTTACGATATCTTGTTTACCGCTGTCGACTTCAAGACCATAACTGTTGTCTTTAAGAGCAAGAAGAACCTGTTCCATATGGTTAGAAATTTCTTCTCTAGCCGCTTTGACTTGACCTTCATCTCCAGTCTCTGGATAAAGAGGATCAATTATGTTATTGAATAGTTTGTTTAACTTAAAGTTGTAGTCGCTCGCAGAAAGAGAGCCAT
>Ga0172378_10003125_pt1 | contig 15570 bp, 17 predicted proteins | sample GrowelOW332metaG_FD_119755 | JGI IMG/M metagenome (GOLD analysis project Ga0172378, IMG submission 119755) | Groundwater microbial communities from an aquifer near a municipal landfill in Southern Ontario, Canada - Pumphouse #3_1 metaG | ecosystem: Environmental > Aquatic > Deep subsurface >... | reverse complement strand
GTGATAAGTACCGGGAGTATTACAAAGGTTGCAAAGTCGCTTATGCCTACCGGTTAGGAGAAGTGACGCGGTATGAACCGCCGAAGGAGCTTAGCGAATTCAATATTAGTTCGCCACCGCAATCGTTTATTTATCTATTAGGAGAGCAATCAGACAATGAAGCGCTTAACGAAATTCTTTAACGTATATTTTGTTAGCGACTTTGCGCTGTGATGCCGTCGGTATTATATCGTCGAAGTGTTTGGGCAGAGTAATTTGAACCCCGTTATTTTTCCTTGAACTCTGTTATTTTTCGTAGAACTATTTATTTTTTCTCAAAGGGTATTCAAATTCAACCTTGAGCCGAGAGTACTGTCGAAGCCCCTAAACGCAGAAAAAGCCTGCAATATCAAGGAGTTTGAATACCCCTACTGGGCAAATTCCTTGTATTGCAGACTTTCTTGATACAAATAATAAAAGAGTTGACCGAAGCATCGTATCAATGCTTCGGTCAACTTTTGGTACGGGTGTTCATAACGGATTTGATAAAACTATTGATTTACCGGCATGAATACACATATTCAAGCCCGTACATTCGACTTTGAATTCGGTTCTTCGTATAATGAAAGCACAAAATACGAAGGAGGAATATAACATGCGAGAAAAGAAGTATTATGTTTGTTTTGACAGTCTGGAGCGTGGAACAATGGTCAACTGCCTGAATGAAATGAGAACAAAACTGATTGCGGAAGACAAATATCACGATGCCGTTGACGACTTGTTGCTCAAAGTCATTGATGCACCGATGAAGAAAATCAAAGTAATATGCAAGGAGGGTTGAAAATGGATAAACATTTTGTTGATAAGAAAACCGGAATTCCGTATACGCTGGTTGAAGATTATTATTTGCCGTGGGGCGATCTGCCGGACGACGAGTCGGAGCAACGCCCTATCGGCATATGGGGACAACGACATTTACGATATATCAAACAGCATCGAAAGGCGCTTTATACCGAACTTCTCTTTTCTGGTAATCTAAACGATTATCTTGCCGACCTTAATGATGAAGCAGAAGAAATGTTTTCTCGTTTGGTTAGTCAGATGACTGAAAAGAAAGGTGTCACCGAACAACTGAAAGCAACAAATCAAATGGAATGGGTTGGGCAGATGAATAACATTCGCAACAGTGCAATCGAAATCATAAATTGCGAACTTATATACGCATAAAAATAATGGCGGCAGAAAATTATGTCGCCATTATTTTTATGCCATTTTCTCTTTAATTACCTAATTATTCTGAATTTTAATGTTTGGTGACTCTGCGACTGGAACAATAAAATTCTCAAGTGCATCCACCATCTTGGAATGACGGATAATAAACTGGATGACGGGTGCCTTGTTCTTTGATATCATCACCCATTTCCCCTCGTGTATGCTGATTTGGATATTTCGGAAAGCCTGCCCTTTGTTAACCTTTACGCTGTAATTGGCAGATTGCTTTGCATACTCCTGCGTCAGCTGTAAATGCTCTTTGTACTGTTCATAGGTATAGGTAATTTCTTTTTCATAGAACATACCGGAAAGAGATAATACCATCGGGAACTTTTCAAATTCCTCCCTGGAAAGCTCCGCAATTTCATCCGTTACGATGTTGTTTTGCAGGATAGTTTCGAAAATTTCTTTTTGCGACGCCAAGTGTGCAAAGATACTTTTGCCGTCAATGTCGAATAAAAAGTGCTGTTTTAGCATGGATTCCAGCAATTCTTCCGACAGCGTATAAAGCGGCAACGAAGAAAGAACGTTATGTCGGTTTCCCGCGGTCTGTGCATCCGCCTTCAGAAAAGCATTGCAGACACTTTCATTATTTTTACGGTAAATATCCATCAGCGGCTGTGCCTTGGATAAAAGATCAAAGGCTTTTTGCCGGTAATATGCGACTTCTTCCTTATTATTTGTAAGATAATATTTGCCGTTATTATGACACCCGCTTATACATTCGCCTGTTATCGCAACTGTGCCGGAGGAATAATTAAAATGGCAGTAGATGCTGTTTTGAACGCCTTTCAGATAATACGGAGATACCTGCCCTGTCATATAAATCGGAATCCAGCTTTCAAGTCCGAGCATCATTTCTTTGAAGGGGCGGTCAATGTTGTGGATGATATTCAGATGTAAGCCCTTTTTAAGTGACATGGCGATGGCAAACATCCACTTTTTATTGAAATCCATATCCTCCGCCATATCCTCAAGCGGCATATCACTGCACATAAAAATCGGCTCAGCAGATTTTGAAAGCACCGTGGACTTAAAGAAATCCAGCTCACCCTGCTTCATCTCCTCAACGCCATAATAGTTTTTGGAGGCGGGAAGCTGAAACGGAACGGTCGGTACCTTTAATTCGTCAAAATGGATTGCACGAATGTATTCATCAAGATTAAACTCGTCCAGCTTTTTAAGAAAGTCCTCCATATAATCATGCGATTCCACTGTGCCGGAGCAAAGCCATTCTTCAAGTTCCTTAAGGCAATTTGCGTCGCCCATGAGTTTTTCGGTCTCTGTGTTAATCAATTCGGCGAGTACGGCTCTGTCCTCCTGCCTTGTATATCGCCGCACAATAAACCGGCTGACTCCGTCTGCAAATGCCTTGACATCGGCAGGCCGCCTGCTTCCTGTGCGAATACGCGAAAGATAGGATGCGTCAAAATTCAAAGCGCGGGCAAGTTCAGTCATGCTGATATCAAAGACAGAAATCAAACAATTAAAGTTTGTTGTTAGCTTTTCATAATCCACCGGATTTCTTCTGCCCAGTGCGGAGAAAAACGCGGCTGTGATTGCTTCTTCGGTTAGGGCATCAATGCCTTTTTCTTTAGCGAGTGCAGCGATGCCGGAAATAAGTTTGGCCGCTTGTTCGCTTCCTCTTTCCGGTTCACGGCCTCCGGCTTTGTAACGGCTGATCACTGATCCGGAAAGACCGGATGCCGCGGACAGTTCTTTCGCGGTACAACCAAGCTGTGATAAGTATTCATTTAACTGTTCGCTGAAAGTCACTGTGTTCACATCCTTTTTGCCCTGAAATCATTTTCTGATTATATTATAGTATATCATACTGAAAGAAAAAATACAATTCCCGAACTGTCAATGACATATTGGGAAACAACCTGTCCGCACGATTGATTATATAGTATAATGCATACAGATAATCATAGTATAAGGAGGCGCGATTATGCAGAAAAGAATGCACTTACTTCCGCTTTTGTTGGTCTTTATTTTGTTGCTGTCCGGCTGCGGAGAGGCTACGAAATCCGGAGGAAACGATACCGGTTCATCGGAAACTCCGGAGAATTTCGCTTATACGGTATTGGTAACAATCAACCCGGAAATCAAACTGTATATGGATGAGAACGACAAAATCTTAACGGTGGAATATCTGAATGACGATGCCAAAACAGCCTATTCCGACAAGGAAATTGTGGGACTGACGTTGGATGACGGACTTGCCGGGATTGTTGAAACAGCCATCGAAAAGGAATATCTGAAGAATGGCAAGGATATTACGGTGGAGCTTGATGATATCAAAAGCGATGTCGTAAATAAAGATGCCGTTCTTTCATCGGCGGATAGCACAATCAAGACGGTACTGTCTGAAAAGAAGGTAACAGCGAATGTCATTACAAAAACTGATTCTGAAACGACAGCACCGATATCTGATGCACCATCAACAACCCAACCTGTGACTACTCAACCCGAAACGAATGCACCTACAAGCAATACAGAACCGATTGTTACAAAGTGTGCAAGATGTGGCGGAAGCGGTGAGTGTCAGGGGTGTCACGGAGGGAAGGATAAATGTCCTGCTTGCAGTGGGACAGGATATGAAACTTGTCCAATGTGCGATGCCAACGGGTTAGACCACGGTCAAACTTGTGCTACTTGCGGTGGTAGTCATAAATATCTTTGCACGCATTGCAAAGGCGTTGGAACGGCAATGGATTGTCCAGAATGTAACGGCTCATTCAAATGTATAGCCTGTGACGGTACAGGCGTTCAACAATAGGAGGAAGAAAGTTTGAAACATCATGATGCTACACCACCGTAAAGAAGCGCAAGAGAAAACAGACCCCCCAATAGGCGGCCGAAAAAATATAATCAAAAGAACTCAGGTAGAAGCGGTTACCAGATACCCCTGCCGTTGAAGAATAAAGATGGCCTGTTCTACCGAAACCTCGCGCTGAACCGGAGGTTTGTCTGACAGACGATAAAGCTCCGCGTTGTAAGGTTCGTTTTTCTTCAGGATGTTGTAGATGGCAGTCAACAGCATTCTGGCGATGGCGATAATCGCTTTCTTGTGTCCTCGCCGCTTTTTAATAGCATTGTAACGATTTCTGACTTCAGGGTGCATGTTGCTTTTGATGGCAGCTAAAGCACATTGTACAAGCAATGGCTTGATGTATGCCCCGGCCCGAGAAATGCGAGTAGTTTTCTTTTTTCCTGCGCTTTGATCGTTCTGCGGAGTAAGTCCTGCCCAAGAGCAAAGGTGTCTCGATGTTTCAAACACGGACATATCCACGCCGATTTCGCCGATAGTTGCAACAGCTGCAAAGGTTTTGATACCCGGAACGGTCGTGACAAGATTGATTTGTGGCAAGAACTTTTCCGCAACAGAAAGAATCTCTGATTCGAGATTCGCTTTACAGAGCGCAAGAGAATCCATATGCGAACGGATAATGCGGAGCTTTTCAGCTTGATTTGCACACATTACACCGTCCACGGCAGCCTGAATTTCCTCCGGCGAAGCTTTGAGATTTTTGGTGAGATACGGAGTCACATCAAACGGTTTGTTGTTTTCAAGCAACCGCGCCGTAATCGCGGAAGCTGCTTTCCCAAATACATTGGAAAAAACATCGTCCAGCTTGATGTTGGAAACTGTCAGACAGTTTTGAGCACGGTTTTTCTCGCCGGTTGTATAGCTTGTCAATTTTGTATGGTAGCGTACCAAATCCCGAAGTTGCCTGATTTCCTCCGGAGGAATAAAGCTGCCGTTGATGAGATCGTGCTTAAAACAGTCCGCTATCCACTTGGCGTCGCGCTTGTCAGTTTTCTTGCCTTTGATCGCTTTCGTATATTTCGGATGGGCAAGAACGAGATTGCAGGTTGGTTCAAGCACATTCCAGACGGGAATCCAGTATTTCCCTGTGGATTCCATGCAGACATCGCGGCAATTTTGTTGATTGAGCCAATCAGCAAGGCGACGTAGGTCGTTCGTGAAGGTGGAAAAGCGTTTGGTCTTGGAATATGTGGTGACGAGCTTTTCATCGGTCACAGCGATACAAGCCACCACAAAGGATTTGTGGACATCAATTCCGCAGCAGATGGGATAAACGATTTTAGGCATAGGCATCTCCTCAATAAAAATATTTGAGAAAGCAGGCAGGGACTGGACGCTCACTGAAAAACGAGTAGTATGTCTCTCCAAAGATAAGTTTACGGGGTTCATAGCCCACATTTATTTGTGCTTGAAAGAGCATCCGGTACACATAAAAATACGGAACAACCGTATTACGGCCATTCGCACTCACCTCCACGTACTCTGTAGTGTACCTGTTTCCTCAAGACAATTTTAACTAAAACAAAAAGAAAAGCACAACCCGGTTTCATCACCGTTTTGTGCCTTTCGATAGAAAGGTATGGTCATAAAAATGATTAAAAAAAGAGTTGTCGCTGCTTTAATGATAATGTGTATGATAACAATGCTTCTGCCAATAACAGCTTTTGCAGAAGAACATGCGGGAGAAATGATATGGACATTATTGGAAACCAAAAACAACTATAATGATACCAATGCAACTATCAACATTGATATTTCTGAAGGCAATGAATATCAATTCAATTATGAAAGCGATACAAATGGAAAAGCATTTATTGACGGCTTAAATATTCAAGCCGATTATAATGGTACCTTGTTTTTCAAGGTAACGAATCAATCGTTTGAACAGGTGACCTCTGAAAATGAAGCTATCTTCAAAATCGTGGGTTATGGTGCTGAAAAAAGATTTAATATCGTGTGCGTTGCAAATCATACCGAAGTTACATCACAGACATTTAACAATTTTTCCACGAATGCTACTCTGACATCTTCTTCAAAAGACATAAAAAATGTTGAATATTCAGATGGTGCAATCGTTATAGGTGACCCAGATGATTTAGAAAACGCCTATGTTGCAAAAGGAACAGTAACAGTATCTTACGACCAAATAAATAACTATGACAGAACAATTACAAAAGTTGAATTGAAATATGGTTCAACACAAACAGCCTATTCAATCTCCATATTACCTTGTGCAAATGGAAGTGCAGCGGCTGATAAAACGACCGCAAAGCAGGGCGAAATTGTAACCATTACACCAAATCCTGCATCTGGTTACAAGCTGAAATCTATTACTGTTTTAGATGGGTTGGGACAAGATTTAACACAGGAGATTGGTTTGACAATAACAGACAACTCTTTTTCAATGCCAGATATGAATGTGCAAATTAAAACAGTATTTGAAAAAATAAATGCAGATGGGTTTACAGACGAACTCGCAGCTTCAACTGGTAACATTAACGGAAGTATTCATTTTAATACGCCTATTCCAGATGATTGCACATTGGACATTCGTACTGCAACCGTATCGGAAAATTTGAAACAAGATGGTGTTTTACCACTCTTATTGGAATTTACCGTTATGAGGAATAATAGTCCTTATCCTATCCAAGACAATCAGATGATAATTAAAATCATCTTACCAAATGAAATGCTTAACAGAGATATTTACTATGTAAGCTATCTGAACAATGATGGAGTGCTGTCCGAAAAACAAGAGGCAACCGTAGACGGAAACATTCTTACTTTCACAACAAGCCATTTAAGTGGTTATTTTGTTGAAGCAAGCGACAATGCGCCGAGTCACACACACAGCTATCCTGATAGTTGGTCAAAGGATACAACAAGTCATTGGCACGAATGTTCCTGTGGAGATAAGGCAGATATGGCAGCGCATACTTTCGGGCAATGGACGCAGACTAAAGCTGCAACAACAACCGAAAACGGCAGCAAGGAAAGAATCTGTTCTGTATGCGGATATAAGGAGACTGTTGAAATTACGGCAACAGGGACTACAGATAATTCTGTATCAACGTCACCGCAAACAGGCGATAGCAGTAATATGATTCTTTGGATTGCATTACTGTTTGTTTCCGGCGCTGCCTTCACTACTCTCGGCATTGCTGAAAAGCGCAAAAAGTACAGCGAGGACTGATCAAAAAACATATGTAAATTGCATTAGCAAAGTCAATATTCAAAAGAATAAAGTTTTGCAGCCTGAGAAAGTGACTTTGTTTTTTCAGCAAATGAATGACATCAGGTTTAGTACATCGGAAATTATTAACAGCAAACTTATATATAGTTGACAGAACAGCGGCAGAGAATATTTACTCTGCCGCTGTTCTGTATTTTATATACTCGTTCTCAAATAAATCGTGTCAGCGTTTGCTTAATTTCACTTCTGCCTGATGAATATTTCATTTTCAGCATTTCAAAGTAATCGTCAAACGCGTTCAGCATATACGTATTCCTGCATGAATTGCAGACATTCATGGAAGCCCATTGGGATAAAGAAAAGTATAATCCTTTTCTTCGCGGCAATCCCGATCATTCCGGCAACAGAGAGTATATTATTCTTCCGGCAACTTGTTACCATATTGTCCTTGCATACATGAGGCAGAAAAAAATAACCCTTATAACCTATCGTGCGGCTTCCAATCTCACAACCGAACTTGCTAATCTAATTCCTTCGGATAGCATTTTATACGGTAATATGCTAAAAAGCCGCGAACTGAACGTAGAGCAGGATTACAATGAAACGGCAGAAGAAGCATTAAAACAGTATACCGAGTATTTTAGAAGGCTCTTATCAGCAACAGCTTCTTGAAAGCTAAATTGTTAGGACAATTAATTTTTGAACTAAAGAGCAATATAGCAATTTGCGGATACATTTGTAAAAACAAGTACAGATGTATCCGCGTTTTTTATTGGGAGTTTTATGGGGCAGATGATGTGGTAAAATAATTTCAGATAAATCTTGAAAAAGTCATATTTTTATGGAACAATATAAGTATACTTGTGACGTTAAATAAATAGAGGACACTTTCCTCTGGAAAGGAGGCGAATAAAATGCCTGTTATGATGAAACGCAAAAACGGTGAAATCACGTCGTACCGCAACTCGGAATTTATCCCTGCATACTACTTTATCCCGAAATCCATTCTTCAGAAATGCGGAACCGAGCTAAACGAACTACCAAGAAATCCGTATCAGTTGAAAAAAGATTGGGATGCTATTGCAACTGTTGAAAGCGACCTGTTCCGTCTGCTTATCATTGATGCATATGCTTATATGGTCTGGCCGCATATGGGACTGGGACCGAAAATGGAGATTTACTCAGGGTATGAACCGGCTTGGATTTTTGCACATTCTCCCGGCTTCTGGATTCAGGAGATGCTTGATGAAAAGATTATACCTACGGCAAATGAACTGCTGAGTAAAGCGAGGCCCTATGAACGCTTCGGGTATGTATCTGAAGATGAAATCACCGGCTTGTTTTCAGAGCTTGTGCCGATGGTAATGGAAAAGTACAGCATGAAAGCGGTTATCGATGCCGCAAAGGAATACCGCTGCTTTGAAGATTTCGACTACCGTGCCAGCCGACAGAAAACGGATTTCTACCGTGAATGGTATCACACCCGTACAAAGCATCCGATAATATCACTTGACGCATACAAGGAAGATTATGCAGAGGCTCACGGCGGTCAGGAATGGGATATGCCGGATGAAAGCTGCGATGTTGCGCTTTATACCACGGCAAAGGTTCAGGTCGATGGTTTCCTTGCGACGCTTACGGAAAAGGATAAGCAGATTCTGCAAATGCGAATGGACGGCTACAACCTTCAGGAAATTGCTGAAAAGCTCGACTATCAAAACCACAGCGGCGTGCTGAAACGAATCCGCAAAATCGGAAATCAGTATGAAAAGTATTCCGGAGAAGACTTCGGCTTCAGCGAACAAAAAATTGTAGATAAGGTCATATAACACCTATTGATGATGAAAAATCGGTAGGTGTTATTTTTATACCCGAAATTAGAAATGTGAGGAAAGTTTGAAAGAAAATCTTTCAAACTTTCGTTTTGTGGCTTTCGCCGTCTTACGACAGCAATTTTGCATGCAAAACCAGCCACAATTCCGCGTGAAAGGAATGTTTATTGAAATGCCAGAAAGAAAAGACTCATTTTCGGTCGGTGACCGGAAGAAACTTGATAGCTGTCTATGTATGAGGTGCAAAGAACCCACCTGCCTTATGCTGGACGGAAAATGTTGCAAGCTGTTAATGCCGGCAAAACCTGAAATAAAGAAAACGGAGGAAAGAAAATGAAAGACTATGACAACACAAAAATCATCGGAATCGACCATGGATACGGAAATATGAAAACGGCAAACAGTTGTTTCAGCACAGGTGTACTTGTATCGGAGAAGGAGCCCATATTCAAAGAGAATATGCTGGTCTGGAACAATCGGTATTATCTCATCGGAGAAGGTCACAAGGAGTTCTCGGCGGATAAGATGCTGGATGAGGATTACTATGTGCTCACTCTTGCGGCGATTGCGCGGGAGCTGAATATCTGCAAGCTGAATTCTGCGGATGTATTCATTGCCGCCGGACTTCCGCTGACTTGGGTGGCGGAACAGAAAGACGACTTCAAAAAGTATCTGTTTCGGAACGAAACGGTAGATTACACTTTCAAGGGAAGAGACTATCACATTAAAATCGTAGGTGCCGATGTGTATCCGCAGGGCTTTGCGGCTATTATCAACAACATCAAAGATTTTAGTGGCGTGAATATGCTCTGCGATATCGGGAACGGCACAATGAACGTGATGTTCGTAAACGACAAGAAACCCGATCCGCGCAGATGCTATACCGAGAAATTCGGAACGCATCAGTGCATGCTGGAAATCAAGGAACAGCTCATGCGGATTTATCATACCGAGCCGCCGGAAGCTACCATAACCCGTGTGCTTCGCTTCGGCACAGCAGATATAGATGAAAGCTATCTCAAAACCATCTGGGATACCGCAACGGAATATGTGGGCGATATTTTCCGCAAACTCCGTGAACACGGATATGATCCGAAACTGATGCGTCTGTATGTAGTCGGCGGCGGTGGCTGTCTGATCCGAAACTTCGGAAGCTTTGACGAAAACCGCGTCACCATCAATGAAGACATCTGCGCCACAGCCAAGGGATATGAGCGAATGCTTGAAATGAAACTGCTCCGAAGCGGTGGCAAGGTATGAAGCAGAAATGTATCAGCGTTCGGTTTCATCTTGAAAACGAAGCTGACTGCAAAGCGTGGGAGCATTTGCAACAGGCGAACACCTCACACAATAAAGCAATCATCGCTGCAATCAACGCGTATTTTGAGCCGGACGATACAAGAACAGCAGAGCTTATCCGAAAGACGATTCAGAAGTGTCTGCAAGGTGTTTCCATTGCGGCAGTGATGGCAGAACCTGATTCAACTGTGACCGAAGAAGAAAATGCGCTGCTTGATTCGCTGGATGACTTCCTCGGTGACTGATGACATCACTTTGATGCTAATGATAGAGCTCAACAAATAAGCGTGGCATCAGTTTGATACCGCAAACGAAGCTCCTGTCCAATCGGATAAGGAGTTGTTTTTATGCCCTGAAACGGGAGGAAGGAGGAAAACGAATGAGTAACGCACCGCCGGAAAAGCACCTAAAAAAGAAACGTAACGGTCTGTCCGTTACGGTAGCGAGCATCGGATTGTGGCGCACAATCCATCCGGTCAGCCCCGAATCGGAGCAGACCGTCACCCAGGGGGAATCCCCTGAATACCCCTATTAAAGAATGGAGTTGATATTTTATGAGAGAAAAAACAGAAAAGCTGAATCTGTGCTTTGCCCCTGCCGAGAAGAAACGGATTATGACTGATGCAAAGAAATGCGGGATGTCTGTTTCCCGATACATCTGGAGCCTCGCTCAGAACCTGTCCCCGCACGAACCACCGTCGCCTGAATTCTGGGATGCGATGAATACGCTTTATGAGCTTCACGCCGAAATGAAGAGAAATCGGTCGGTCGAGTGCTGTCGGCAAATCGAAGCACTTGTGCTGAAATTGCAGGAGGTGGTCTGATATTGCTACGACAAGTCTTTGGCATATTGCCGGACTAATGAAAGATCTGATTGACTATGTGGAGGACCCGGAGAAAACCACGATACGAACAAAGGAACAGCAGGACTTTTTCAGTGTGTTCTCCTATGTAGAGAACCCCGACAAAACCGCAGGAAAAGAATATGTCACCGCCATCAACTGTCTGAAAGAAACCGCCCTGCGGCAAATGATTGCCACAAAGAAGCAATACGGAAAAGACGACAAATATATAGCATGGCACGGTTACCAGAGCTTTCGCCCGGATGAAATTGACCCGGAAGAATGTCATGCGCTCGGCGTCATGCTGGCAAAGGAAATGTGGGGTGACCGTTTTCAGATTGTTGTAACAACACATCTTGACAAAGACCATCTTCACAATCATTTTGCATTTAATTCCGTATCCTTCAAGAACGGCGGAAAATACAACTATTCAAAGAAAGAACAACAACGACTGCGAGACTGCTCCGACCGCCTATGCCGACAGTACGGTTATTCGGTGATACAGAATCCGCACAAGGCACCGTCCCGCCCGGTATGGCTGGATGAGAAATCCGGCAAGCCGACACGGTATAACATTTACCGTCGGGATATTGAAGAAGCGATTGCAACCAGCAGGACGATTGACCAATTCAAAAAGCACCTCATCCGCAAAGGCTACGATGTGTATCTGGACGGTATGCACTGGAAGCTGAAATTACACAACTTTGAACATTACACCCGGTTTGATACGCTGGATGAAGAATATACCGTTTTGAACATTCAAAACCGAATTTATGACGACTACAAACAAACCGCCGCCCGTGCTGCAGTAATAACCTTTTCCCCGTATATCCCGGAGCATATCCGTTCTGCCTATAATCCGTTTGACGATTTCTGCCGCGAAACCCATATCTACCGCCTGTTTCTGTATTACAGCTATCAGCTTGGTTTTCTCCCGAAAGAGAGAAAGTACACGCCCACAAGTCCGTACCTGCTTGAAGACATACGGAAAATGGACGAGATTTCAGCGCAGACGCAGTACATGGGCATAAGCAACATTGATACACTTGAGGATTTATATGAGGACAGAAAGAACATCGAGATTGAAATGGAGTATCTGAATGAAAGGCGAAACAAGTTGCGCAACATGATGCGCAGGGCATCGCCGGAGGAAAAAGAACTTCTTCGGGAAGACATACGGAATATTACCGCGAAACTTGCAGTCCAACGTAAGAATCTTAAATTGAACAAAGGTATTGAAACCCGTTCACAAGGAATTATCGACACCATGAATCTAATTTGTGAGAACGAAAACAAAAATCTATTCCAAGAAAGAAATCGAAGCAGAGAAAGGAACTACGAAAGATAATGAAAAATGAAACAAACAGAACACCGGTTTTGATTCCGGTAGATAAACTTCGTCCCTTTGAGGGACACCCCTACAAGGTTATCGACAATGATGAAATGAACAGTCTGATAGAGAGCATTCAGGAGCAAGGAATTATGTCTCCGTTGATTGTCCGACCGATAGAAAACACAGATGAATATGAAGTAATTTCCGGGCATAGGAGATTACACGCAGCAGAAAAGGCAGGAATTCGTGAAATTCCTGCCTTGATTTATGCCCTTGATCGTGATACTGCCGCCATTGCCGTGGTAGACAGCAATCTGCACCGTGAGCATATCCTGCCCAGCGAGAAAGCCTTTGCGTATAAGCTGAAAATGGATGCCATGTCCCATCAGGGGAAAAGAACGGATTTAACTTCGGACCGAGTTGGCCCGAAGTTAACCGCAGACGAGATTTCTGATTCTGACAGTGCCACACAAGTTAAGCGCTATATCCGTCTGACCTATCTCGTCCCTGAACTACTTGAATATATGGATGAAGGTAGAATGGCTTTCTCCGTTGGCGTAGAACTTTCGTATCTCGATACTGATTTTCAGTATGCCGTTCTGGACGCTATGTCACAGGAGGACTGCACTCCTTCCTACGCTCAAGCCGTTCGCATGAAAAATATGTACCGAGAAGAAATGCTGACGGAAGATGAAATATACAGCATTGTGTGCGAGGAAAAAGCCAATCAGCAAGAGAAAGTCAGCTTCAAAGCAGAAGACCTGCGCCGTTTCTTCCCCAAAAGTTATACCACGCAAGATATGGAAAAGGCAATTATTCAAATCGTAGAAGCCGATTACCGCCGCCGTCAACGCAATCGCGACGACGGTGCGAGATAAAGGAGGAACCGTATTGAAAAACAAAATCAGAAACTGGATTATCGGAATCGGATGCGGTGATAGGCACTTTAAAATAGGCGATGTCACTTATACGGTATCCTCACATTTTGAACCGATGAACTCCGAAAACAAGATAAATGACAGAATCAAAAGAACAATTATTAACGATTTCACACCTTTGACTTTGCCTCAATACAAGGATAAAATGGCAGATGAATATGTGTGTTCGACTGCCGGAGAGGAGGACAATAATGCAGTCGAAGAAGAAATCTGAAAAAATAGGTATCACAGCACTCTATTGCCGTTTGTCCCGTGATGACGGTGCAGAGGGCGACAGCAACAGCGTTGCCAATCAAAAGAAAATGCTCACCAAATATGCAAAAGAGAACGGGTTTGAAAATACACGGTTCTATGTGGATGACGGATATACCGGCACAAACTTTAACCGTCCGGGCTTTCAAAAGTTGCTGGAGGATATGGAACTTGGTTATGTAGCCGTGATGATTGTAAAGGATATGTCTCGTCTCGGACGAGATTATCTCCAATGCGGATACTATACCGACAATTTCTTCCCAGACCGGAATATCCGGTTCATCGCCATTAACGATGGTGTTGACAGCAACGATGGTGAGAATGAGCTCGCACCGTTTCGTAATGTTATGAATGAGATGTACGCCCGTGACATCAGCCGCAAAGTTCGTTCGGCACATCGCATTCGCGGTAATTCGGGAGAGCCGCTGTCGCAACCACCATATGGGTATCTGAAATCACCGAAGAACAAAAAGAAATGGATAATCGATCCGGAAGCAGCGCAGGTGGTAAAAGACATTTTCCATATGTGTCTCGAAGGCAAGGGCAATGAAACGATTGCACGCATCCTGCAGGAAAACAAAGTGCTTGTTCCGATGGCGTACTGGCATGAAAAAGGGCTTGGCAGAGGCGGAAAGAAAACGCAGCCCAATCCGTATAAGTGGGGCAAGACAACGGTTTCAAAAATTCTTGCACAACAGGAATACTGCGGAGACATTATCAATTTCAAGACCTATTCAAAGTCGTTCAAGAACAAAGCCCGTATTCCGAATGCAGAAGAAAACTGGACAATCTTCAAAGGCGTTCACGAACCGATTATTGACCGTGAAACCTTTGAACAGGTGCAAAAGATTATCGGCAAAACCAAGCGCCGTGCACCGAAATCCGAGAACGCAGAAAAGAATATCTTCTGTGATTTGCTCTACTGCGCTGATTGCCACAGCAAGCTTTGGTCGCATGTCAACACGGTTAATAAGGATATTCAATATTTCAGCTGCTCCAATTACAAGAAGGACACCAGAGGAGATTGCGAAAACCGCCATTATATCCGTGCAGACGCTGTAGAACAGGTTGTGATGCTTGAACTGAAACGGTTGGCATCTTTTCTCCGTGATGACGAGGATACATTTGCAGAACTGCTTGCGCAAAAGACAAACAAGGATATTCTCGAGCAGCAAAAGCTTACAGAGGGTGAATTGCAGAAATCCTCAATGCGTATTGAAACGGTATCCCGTATGTATGAAAAGTTGTACGAGGACAATGCAACGGGAAAAGTCACAGACGAATGGTTTATGCAGCTCTCCCATAAGTACGAGTTAGAGCGTATGGAACTCAAAGCAAAGATAGTGGAACTGCGTGAACGATTGGCTTGTCTGGATACGATGCAGCAAGGTAAAGAGCAGTTCATCAGTGCGGTACGAAAGTTTATGGAGATGCAGAATCTCACGGCTCCTTTACTCCGGGAACTGATCGATCACATTGATGTTTATGAAACCGAAGGCAAAGGAAAAAGCCGAACCCAGCATATAGTCATTTACTACCGCTTTGTCGGATATATCGAAATTCCGGATTCAGCTTTCAAAAGCAACTATACAGCAGATACCCGTCAGGGAGTAGCGGTGGAATATGTTCCGAAGGCTATTCCAGCATAAAACAAAAAGAGCAGGCGTCAAAACCTGCTCCATACATAGTACGAAGAAACCCGATTTTTAGGCAAAAAGAAATCGAGTTTCCACACGGAATACTTAAATCCGTTATGAACACTCGATATGGTGTAGGTAACAGGACTTTAACCTGCAT
>Ga0172378_10003124_pt1 | contig 15572 bp, 27 predicted proteins | sample GrowelOW332metaG_FD_119755 | JGI IMG/M metagenome (GOLD analysis project Ga0172378, IMG submission 119755) | Groundwater microbial communities from an aquifer near a municipal landfill in Southern Ontario, Canada - Pumphouse #3_1 metaG | ecosystem: Environmental > Aquatic > Deep subsurface >... | reverse complement strand
CTCCCACTATATTTACTCATATTAATTAAACTCCCATTTTCTTATATCAATAATTTTCTTCATCTCTCCGCACTCATATTGTGCGTCCAGTTCTCCCACTATCTCAAGATAATCACAAGTCATCGCCTTTTCTACATTAGTAGGATATTTTTTAATAAACGTAATTCCGTTCCACTCAAATGACATTTCTATACGTTTAATATTCATATCAATCTCATCGAATGGAATATAGAAATATGCGGTGGGTTTAGGTAATTTCTGCCCCCATATATCATTGTTCACATTGGACATCTCAAATATGCTATCGTCTATGTAATACTCGCCATTGAACGACACCGTTTCTTTGTGTTCAGGCAACGTGAGAGAGTTTATATGAGCCAAAACCTCGTTCTCCATATCATTAGTCCATGCCACACCAAAAGCCCCTTCATGCCCTGCACAAACCGTAAAAATGCTATCATCGTATAATGTACTCCTTAGCGTTCCATATCCACGACAAGACCCCGACATTTCTCCATTTTCATCATGTACTAATATTACAGGTTTGTGGTAATAATCTCTTAATTTATTTGCTACAAGTCCAGTATAAGGAGTTTTTTTATCAATTACAATCACTTCTATTTTATGTTCGACATTTGGTTCGTATTCATCAATAATATTTTTAAACATTCTTTTAACCCGTGCCGATTGATTTCTATGCTCTTTTTCACAGTTTTTTATAATGTCCTCCATAGGGCGTTTATATCCGCCACAAAGAGCATATAAAATTTCCGCTTTAAGAACTTGATTATCACTCCTTTGAACCGAGTTTATCAAAGGGGCTACTTTCCACCCGATTGTGTTGGGGTTAGGAATATCTTTAATCAGTAGTTTGAGGAAAGGATTTGTTATGTGGGACAAACCCTCGTATGCCACAGCATGATTTTCATAAGAACGCATATCCATAGCATCGGCAATTGTGGCAACCGCCACTAAGTCAACCAAATGCTTATAAAATATATCCTCATTTTGCTCACAACAATACTGTATAAATTTCCATGTGACTAATGCCCCACAGCCGTTTTTATTATATACTCCGTCCATTTGGTTGTTAATAACCGTAGCATATGGATTTTCACCGTTTAGTTGATGGTGGTCGGTAATTAGAATATCTATTCCCTTGTCGCTTAATTCTTTACATTGCTTTACATCATTTGTCCCAGCGTCAGTTATCCATAGGAATTTACAGTCGTCTTTAATCTGAGACATTATGTTATCTGTCAGCCCATGTCCTTTCCCTGTATGGAATAGAACCACTATATCTTTATGCTCTATTCCACAATGTACTAAATACATATACGCAATTGCACAACTCATATTGCCGTCACAATCACTATCGCATATTAAATAATATTTATCTTTCATTATACACCTTTCGTTTCTGTATGATTGCTTACAGTTAAGTTCTCCTTACTCTGATATTGAGAATGATTTACGCAACAGTAACACATAGTATTAAGAGTACCTTCGCTACTAACACAACCTACGCAACGATAATCAGGGTTACTACCATATATGTTATATGAGTTTTTCATATTCAAATCGTTTTTATAGTCTCTATCATATATACCCATTCGGGATGACAAAGTGCCCCCGCCCTATTAATTACAGTATTACCATGTTTTTTCACAGCTATAACTTTATTGTCTTTTTCCATAATGTGAATTGAGTCACATTCAACGTCCTCAAGTCAAATACTTCTTCTTTTAAACGTCACAGTTCCTACATAAACATTTAAAATCATTGTTGTTATCCCTTTATATTAATATTATAACACATATTATTTTACTTTGCAACATTTTTCTTAAATAACTCGTAACCTTTTTCCATATTAGGATATTTTGTTGGATTTTCTATATGGTTTTTCCCACCGCTAAGATATTCTTTCACGTCCCCAATTCCGCATTGGTACAAATAATCTTCTATCGTAATAATAGCGTTTGGTTTAAATTCAAAGTTCACTTTCATTATTATCCATTTCCTCCATTATTTTTAGCAGTTTATCATTTTCTATAAAATACATAAACTCCTCTTGGTCTTTTGTTGACAATATACACATGAGCATTTGTCCAAATCTCATATTGGGGTATTTTTTCCATATCTCTGCAAACTTGTCAACCACTTTATCTATATTGTTCATCCGTTCCTCCATTTAATATCATCGTCATTATCAGTCATATCGTCCAAATCTTTTATATTTATATCATCTAAATTTATCATGTCGGGGTCAGGGTTTATAGGTTTATCTTTTATATGTTGCCAATATAATATGCCAACAATGGTCAAAAGTAGTATTACGACTACTAATTCCCAACCCCAAAATACAACTATTAAGACTAATATAAGCAATACTACTAAAAATGGCATTTTATTCCTCCACTTCTTCGAAAGTATATACTGTATTCTGAGTAACAATTGTGGTCAGCACTCCTTCTTTTATTACTCTTTCCACAGGACTTGTTATAGTTACACCACCTTTTCTCTCGTGAGTATTATCGTACATATATATTAAATTTGCACTTGAGCCTTCTCTCGCTCTTATATATTGATATATACTACCCTTGCGTTTTGTTGAACTTGGGTCGGTTTTTTGTCTGCCCTTTTTATCTTGAATTAGTATTAGTTTGTACGCCTTCATAAAACTCCTCACTTTCCAATATATAAAATTCTACCCAAGAACCCACAGCAAACCATTTGCGCCCGTTTACTATCCATGACCGAATGTACGGATTTTTATAATTCAATGAGTTCATATGCTCGCTTATAATGAGCCAACCTTCGTCCTCTTTATCTGCATACCCCAATGTGGTTTCAGTTCCGTTTCCGTGTTGAAATATTACTTTATATTTTTTCTGCTCTTCCATAACAGTTCATATTCCTCTCTTGTAAAGTCGAATGGTGAATATTTATATCCCTTTAATTTCTCGTTGTATAATACATTAATGCTAAAATATGGTTTCAATGGTTTGGCAATTTTTTGTACTTTTTTTACATACTGGTTAAATTCTACAGTATCTACATTGCTATAATCGTAGTCAATTCCTATATTCACAACTTCTACCCCCAATGACAACAATGTTTTTATTTTTTCATCACTCATACCTTGTCCATACAACGCCAATGTTATAGAGTTGTCCCCAAACCATGTGTCCGAATTAAGCACCGATTTTTCACCCTCAACCAATAAACACTCCTTACGTTCCTTAATTGCAATTCGATTTTGACACTCGCCATAAAAATAATTATTAGTAGGAAATTTATATATTGTGCCATTTTGCAATTGTATTGGGCGGTATTTGCCTTTATTACTAAATAAATATCTACCCCTAATTCCTACTAAATTACTATGAATATCCCGACAAGGTATTACTATTGCTTTATCTACTGGATAATAACCTATTTCGTATTTTTCCATTGACGATAATCCAATTCCTTCATTAATCCACCCATTATAATATAATTTTGGAAAATGCTTGAGTACATCATCGGAATACATTGTAGATTTATTGTTTTTCTGTTTATGATTATACTTTCCTACAATTTTTTTCCATGATTTATTGTCATTTGTTTTATTCAAACTGTTGCTGTCAATATTACATCCTTTGATTACATAATTTAATGAATCTTTAAAAGACCATTCGTATCCCAAGAGTCTCATTCGTGTAGTAATTAAATCAAATATATCTGAGTTCTCTAAACACCTGTGGGAATAACAAGTAAATGTTTTGCTCTCCGTATAAAATACTAAATTGCTATCACATTCATTTGCGGTTTTGCTGTGACACATTGATTTAAGTCTCCATAGACTATCTCCCTCTTGTGTAATTGGGATGTTAAGTGATTCAATAATGAATCGGTAATCTTCAATGTTGAGTTTTTCTTTGAGTTCTAAAACATTCATATTAATCCTCTTCGTCTACCGTTAAGTTTATACCTTCAGGATACCATTCCCAAATTCGTGATTGCTTATCGTATCTACAAAATAACCACGCTTCACATTTTTCGTCACAAACACTTCCACGCTTAGTACAATATTCAATTAATTCGTTTACGGTAAACTCACCTATGTTTTTTTTCAATTTAATTTCTCCTTGTTTTTAAAGTGCAATTCATTTAAAAATTTAGATATATCGTCAATAAATACCTTATGTAATAACTTATCCCCATTTGGACTAAACACCCACATTCCAGTTTCTTCACAATACAATATAATTCCGTACCACACTCCGTTATAGTCACAACTATATATAGCATTAGTGGTATCGCACTCATTTAATATCTCTGCATCTACGATTTCAGTAATTTGTAAGTGCATGTCCTGTACATATTCCATGTTAAAATTCCTCCGCCTTTATTTTATTTTTTAATTTCTTGTTGCTCCCTTGATTAACCGTAATAGTTGAACACTCGTCTTTAAAGTTGAATTCCAAAATCTTTTTCTTTTGCTCCATATTTTTAATATAATATTTTTTAGCGTTGATGTAAAATCTTGTTATAACATGGGACACTCCATATCTTGTATCTATTTTTTCATGTTTCACATTTTGAACATATTGTAATGTGAGTAACATTCCTTTATTTTTATAATTATATGTTTTGCGTAAATATTTCAATTGATTTAGAATAAAGGGATAATTCATGTCCGCCCCATATATACTTGCGATATATGCCACAAGTTGTTTGCTATCATCAGATTGAGGGGTCTTTTTAACACGACTCGCATCATATTCATCTTTTGAACAATAATACATTCTCGGTTTAGGATTATACGCAGTAGATTTATCTATTTCCTTGTGGCATATACGGCATTTCACAAAATTACTCATAATGTCGCATACAATCCAACGGATATGAAAGTGATATATGTGAGTATAATTATTACAGTAAATAACATTATTGCATGCCCCCTTAATTAATAATGTAAACTTTGTGTTCTTGTCTCCCAAAACTGTCGCAATTATCATATCCAATATGATAGTCGATTATGTTTCCTTGAACCGCACCACCTGTGTCCTGTGCCTGCACCTCTCCAATACCTTCAATGTAAAGTATTGTGCCAAGTGGTATTACACTTGTGTCTACCGCCACGGTATAGTACGGGCTTGGAGTGTATCCCCCAGCGGTCTGATAATTTTCTCCGCCTCCCTCAGCATAACTGTATGCGGTAACTTCAAAGTACCCAATGTATTCCATGTGCGATTTTCTCTCAGCTTCTTTCTTTTTTTCGTTTGCCTTTTGCATTGCTTTATCTTTTTCTTTCTTATTCTTGACAAGAGTTTTTCCAGCATTAGCCTGTTCTGCATGTCTTTTGGTTAAATTGTCGGCATTAGTGACTAGTGTATTCTCGTTTTTAGCTTTAGTCTGTTGTATAGTATAACCGTCACTGTATGGATGTTCGTTTGCAGTACCGCATGCACTTGAGGTGCATATAAACATACATATAATTGTTATTGCTATAATTTTCTTCATAAAACCTCCTTCGTTATGAATTGCGCTCGTCCATAAGAGCAAATACAGTGGTCGCACTTATCCCATAATCATTTATAAAATATTCAACTATCTCATTTATGGACTCTCCCATTTCCGTTTTGCAGTCATTGCAATACTCTTCATTAGTATCTATATAATTTTCTCCACAGCACTTACATATATGAACCTCGTATATATACCCGCTATCACAATATGGACATATTTTAGACTCTAATTGAGCCTCTGCCCCAAAATATTCTACGGAATCTGTACTCACTTTGGGTTCTTCAAATATTTGTCCACAATCCTCACATTTATATTTATACATTTTATTTTCCTCCTTTACTATATATAACATTATACACTATATATAACTAAATGTCAACACTTAATGTTATAATATCGTCAATTAATTCCCTATCTAAACTATCTATTGGTTCAGCCCCCACAACCGTTAATGGGGTTTCATTTACAAATATACCGTCATCTTTATGAATTATATTGTTATATTCTATATTCAATTCATACTCACTATATAAATCTAAAGGTTTATGGTCAGTGTTCATATGTATAATGTTTTCAAGGGTGGGTATTATATACACTCCATTTTTATACATTGTTCCTGTCACATTAAATTCAATAGTATCATTTTCTAACGTATCCACTACATAATGCCCTTTTATCCCATATGGGGTAAGTTCCCCTTTAATTAACAGTCGGCTTGGATTATCACTAAACGGCAACTTGTAATCATTATATGAACCACCTAATTCGCTTTCCGTATTTAATAAAGAAAGAGAGTATGAATCATCGTCATACTCTCTAATAGCGTCATAAGGTACAGAAAATGTTTCCAATATGCGATAATATTCAATATTTTTATACTTAGGCGTGTTCATGTAAATGTTCACGAAATCACCATTAACCTTTAAGGTAAATTTTACTCGCAAGTATAAATTGTCGCCCACCATAGTATTGATAAGTTTAATACTATATAGAGTGCCTATACATTGTACCCTACTCGCCATAACTAAAATGGTATGTCAGATGAATCTACATCATCAAAGAAACTTCCGTTGTCGTCAGGGGTGCTATCGGTAGGGGTAGCATTAAATGGATTTGCCGTTGCTCCAGTGTCACGATTGGTAGCGTCCGTCATTTCGGGAACTTTAAAATCACCATTTCTAATTGCGTCTACCGAATGAATACTGTCTACTACAAGTCTAACTTTTTCCTCATTCTTAATATTAAGATATTTCTCTTTTCTAAGAACTAATCCGACGTCTTTCTTAACGAACTGAGACTCGGTTTTTCCGTCCCACTTGAACCCTTTGTTGGATTTTTCCACACTTGTTACAAAACCCTTAAAAAACCCAAGTGCTTTTTCTTTGTAGGAACGAATAGTTACAGGGCAATCCCAACCCATATCCTTTTTTCTCTGACTATAAAATCCTTTATATTCTCCCTCTGCTATGTCATAACTGACCCTAAGATATTCTTTTTCAGGTACATCTTCAACCCCAGTTATAATACATACATATCCACCAGCATCGGGCGAATCAAATGTTTCTTTTACGTTTTCCAAATTTAATGTTTTCAAATTATATCTCCTTTACTCCTAAAATTCGTTAATTGCTTTTATGACTGGCACAATATCATTCGGAATTGTTTCCGTATCAAATGCCCCAGCATATGTCTTGGCTGTACTATTATGACACACCGTCTCGAACACATATCCGTCCTCGGTTACTTTTGAAAGTAGTACGTTGTTGAGCATGGTTTCAAGCTGAATTTTGTTCAACTTTTTACCATTTGTCAATATATGTGTAAATCCATCTTCCTCTGTCTGAGTGTGGAATATAAGAATGATTGCAAGGTCATCCCTGTATAAGCATGAATTTTTCACAATATAATATACACTCTGAGCCAAGTCTTGCCATTTGTCATCAATATAACTGGACTATATCATACTTATTTTTTATAAAAAGGTTTTAATATGGCGTCCTTTTTATCCCAACCTCTATTAATACGAGAATACACGTTCCCAGCATTTAGATTAAAATAAGTACACCATTCCTTTACAGTCTTACTAATATTATTGATTATCACTTGTCTATTATATAAATCTTGTTTAATAGCATCTTCGAATGGGATATTTTTTCTTACAACACGTCCTCTTAACATATCATAATTTATATTTAATTCTTTAGCCCACTCTTTTAATGTTTGAGTTTTACCATTTAATGTATATAATTTTACGTTGCGTCTATTTTTAGACTGCTCGTTAAATGGAATCCATCTGCAATTTTCTTTATAATATCCTTTTGTATAATCAATCCTATCAATACTATAATTATTATCAGGAATTTTCCCCATATCATTTAAAAATCTATCAAAATTATGTACCCATTCATCGCAAACGGTTATATTATCCTTTTGATAATATCCCATATTTTTATTTGATGGAGCATAACATCTTGCTTTCATAGCTTTCCAAATTCTATATTCCTTCATTTCCTTTTTATTCATTTAAACTCCTTTATAGGATAAAAATAAGTCTCCGCACTTTGGGTTTCCCCTACTCTACTAACTGATGTTTGTTTCATCGCTTTCGATAGTCTCTGAACCTTCCCCACATAATAAGGGGCTTGGATGCTGATTGTTCAAAACTTATAATTTTCAAACATTCACGCTCGCCTTTTCAAGCCACGTTGTAGTTTATAAGTTGTAAAAATTTTCCAGCAATTCACGGAGTTTTACAAGGGCATAACTAATGGCTTTTGATACCCTTTTTCTTTCATTCTACGCATTTCATCTGCCACCATACAAGCGTTAACGGTATCTACCACCACCGTTTTAATATGTGTAGCGTTCTTGTCAACGTCTCCCAGTAGCTTTAGTACCTCGTTGGGGTCGTCCGTCCTAATATAATTCTTATTCTTAGAATTGTAGTCGTTCCTCCAGCCTTTGTAATTCAAACCTTTTCCATCACAATCAATGTAAAAAGTTTCTTTTGCTGACAAGTTCCTAAGTGAATATGTTTTTCCACTCCCTGACGCTCCCATTATTCCAATAACATTACTCAAATAAATCCTCCTTTTCTTCCATACAAATATATTTTCCATTATCATTAAACATTGACGGAAAAGTTTCTCCAAACATTTCCTTATATGTTTTATAATCTAATACTAATAGTCTTTCGATTTCTCTAATATTATGTTCCATGTTCAATCTTGTTTTCTCTACGGCTTCCTCTGCAATTTTGTACATAAATATTCCTCCTTATAAACTACTATAACACATAATTACAAAGATGTAAAATTATTTTTTCCAAAATCCCCAACTTTCCATTTTTCTTTTAAAAATTCAATGTGTCGCACACATCGTCCACTTCCTGAGTTGTTGAATGGGTATATCTATCTACCATAGAGATACTACTCCAGTTAAAGAAATCTCTTGTTGTCGCTGGGTCAGACTCCCTCAATACTTTAGATGCAGTAGTATGCCTAAGACTATGATTGGTTATATCACTTGGCAGTCCAGCCCTCTTAGCCATACGTTTAAGTGCCTTATTCAAAGCGTCTTGACTCATTGGGTTTCTTTTGTTGCTAATAAATATATTGTCACATTCAACTTTTTTCCTATCTTTAAGATATGCGTCTATATACTTGCAAGCTGTGTCATTAAATTTAATCCTCCTCGGTTTATTGCCTTTAGTTATAATTATAGGGGTTCTTTTTTTATAATCACTGATAGTAAGGTTAATAAGTTCCTGCGCCCTAATTCCAGTAGAAAGATAAGTTGCAACTATCGCCTTGTCCCTTGTGTTTTCCCCAGCGTCTATCAACTTTTGAGCATCCTCAAATGATATATAACTTTTTTCTCTTGTCGGCTTTATTGCCTTATGTAGAGTTATAGTTTCTCCTCCCCTAAGAACGCATGGGTTCGTATCAATCTTATATATGGAGTATAAATATTTAAAGTATCTTCCTATTGCAACCAATCTAAGCTGAACAGTGGCATCCGCATATTTGTCCTCTAAGTAATGTTTATAATCAATAACATCACTCGGTGTAATATCAGCATACCCTTTTCCATAATAAGAAAGGAAATTTGAAATAGCTTTTCCGTATGCTTTTTTAGTTTTATCATTATGTAGTGTTTGTAAAAATTCATTCAACATAATTGTTCCCTCCGTTTTCTTTATACTAATATTATACACCCTATACCGTACCCATGTCAACCCCTTATTTTAAGTAAATTTTAACTCTCACAGATTTCTAAGCAACGTTTATCCCTTTGTATATAACTTATATCATTATCAAATATCAAAATCTATTATCAACTTTCTGAACACCATTTGCTTTTTCAAAATCGTTTTTCATTTCTCGAATTACTTTTCGATTTCGCATACAATTTTATATGTTGTTTACATAATTAGAGCCACGGTCATTTATTACTCATATAAGAGTGTGTAATGAATAATTATTGTCCGCTGTGTTCGCACATGTCAATTCATACTAAACCAGTAGGAATTAAAATGCACACTTAAATATATATATTTTTAATGCACCCAATTCTTAATTGAATACCTCAACCATAAGTATTTATTCCATACTATACTCAATTACACGATACTCGGTTTCCCAGTCTTGTTCGTATATAAAGTTTATACTAAATATAAAGTTTGTATTTATCATAGACTCGTTTTCACAAGTTAAAAGTTGCCCATAAGCTTCACAATCAAACTGCTCTCCGTTATTAATTGAGGCGTTTATCCCACTCACAACTTTGTCAATACGACACTCCAATTCAGTCTCCAATACATTATTCTGCGATAACACGTTACAACAATCGTTTACAATCTCAATGTTACATTGTCTTGAGACGAACATTTTTTTTATTTTCTATTATGTCTGTCACTAAGTTTACATGTGGCTCAGGAACTATACAATAAAATTCTATGTTTTTTAATTTAATAGCATTACCTTTATTTTTTTATTTGGAAACCAATGCTCATTATTCTTTTCTTTTATCTTTACTAAATACTTGTATATTTCAATTCCTTTCATTTTTTTATTTTATAAACAACTTGATTTTAAAACAAACATTGATTTGTTTGTTTTAAAATAAAAATGTTTTTAAATTATTTTTTAAAATTCTTGGCGAAAAAATATTTTTTCGATTACCTCAGACCCGTGGCAAAAATTCGCTGCCCGATTACCTCGGCGTTGAGATTATTGTGAACGTATGTTCTAAAAGAACGTGTGTTCGCAATAGACTATTCATTCAAAAAATCTCATTTTTTTAGAACATTTATTCTAAAATTCTCAAATATTTAGAACATTAATTCTAATTGAACATTCATTCAAAAAGTCTCATTTTTTTAGAATGTTAATTCTAAAATTCTCAATTTTTTAAAATGATAATTCTAAAACCTCCCCTTGAATTATTATTCTAAAATTTTAATATTTTTAGAATAAACTATCAGAAATATTTTTTTGCATGTTGAGTGTTTTTTTGCGTGAAATTCCAATTATTTCCAAAATCTTTGCACTGGCTAAAATCCAATTATTTTAATCTGTGCCTATTATTTAATTGTTACTAACAGTATAAACCTTTTGGAGGCAGTTGTCAACACTTTTCCAAAACTTTTTTCAAGTTTTTTTATTTCCAATATATGGTAGCCGTGAGACTCGATTTAAGCGGCTTTTATAATGTGCCTTAATACTTATTACCTATTGATATAAAAACCGCTTAGAAGTTAAATTAGAGTCTCTCAGGGGCGTTTGTGGTATATGGCTTGTGCTGGACTTGCTATAATTACTTTAATACTTTAATGTGCTAAAGTATAATGGTAGGGTCGGTGGTCAAAATCACCTCACCTTTCTAAGGAAACTTGCACGTTCCACATGGCGGTTATTTGCCGTTCTAACGGTCTTTTATTTCTGATTGATAAGTTATACCTAAACAGCATAAAAACGCCTTAAAATGGCTGTGAGGGCGTCTCAGGATATAAAAGCATAATAAAAAAGCAATGCTTTGAACATTGCTTTTTTATCTTATTTTTATTTTTCAATCGGTTTTACTTGGCTTTCCTTGAAGAAGCCAGCATTAACAAGATACATATTTCTTTTTACTTCCTTTGTCTTTTTATCCTTGTTTTGGCACATCCTCCAAATCTTGGTGGTAAATATGGCGGTTTCACCTTTTTGTACTTGGTAACCTTTTGCTTTCCACCTCCGAGAATGGAGTTAGCTGACTATAAGTTTTCAAAACATCTTCATAATCATACATTTTCATCGTTTAACATCTCCCATATTTCATCCCAGTTTATAGGCTTACTTTTGGTATTCCAATCTAAAATATCATCAATCCGTTTTTGTTCGTATATATGTTGTTCTTTCATTGTTTCGCTGTAACCATTGCGATAATCCGTGACAAAATAGTGTTTTCCTCGATATTCGTATTCATAAATGGGACTATTGAATTTATTTGTAGTATCATAACCGCATTGTTTAATGAATGTTGCCTTTTTATTTTTCATTTTTTTTACCTCCTATTAGTTATCATCTTTAACTGATATACTAAGTATAGCATAATAAAAGCCACGTGTCAACACTTTTATTATATTTTTTGTGTATTTTTTTTAGTACAATATCAACCCCAAAAACAGCCCAAAAATACCCCAAAATTCAAAAATCTATACCCCTGTAAGCCTCAAAATTGCGTTCTAACGGCTTTTATTTTCGTTTGATATAAGCGTTCACGCCCTTTAAAAAAGTCTATTAAACCTTAAAATAAAGGCACGTTTTTTTTGAAAAAAGTATTGACAAATCACCCAAAAAGGTTTATAATGAATAGGGGAGGTATGAGGTATTAAAAAAAAATAAAAAAAACATATGTTCTTTTTTTTAAATAAAATCGCACATATGTTCGCGTTGTGACAAAAATAATAGTGCTACCAATTTTTACCAGTAACACTATTATTATTTATGTAACTCGGAGGATTACTTATTTTAATATTCTGTATATTTCCACTCTTTGCACATCCTATGCAATGTGTCATAATCTCTTTTTGTTACTACAATCCCATCACAATGTATTGTGTCTTGCACCCTTGTAAATTGTTTGTTGTCAAAATCAATCTTTAAAAAGTGATGATTGCCACACCTATTGATTTTCGTCTTAAATTCTACCACCATTATTTCGCCTCCGACAAATCAAGTTTTATATCTGTTAGCACATAATCCCATCCAGTTCCAAAATGTGTAACGCCCCACACATAAATATTTAATGGTTCTATGTAATATACAATCTCATCTGTATAATCTTTTAGAATATTTGCTCCATTGCTATCAATAATAAAATACTGAAATATATCATAATATTCACCATTTTCATCATCACAATCTGAACCGTTAACAAGTTCTGCCTCAGAATATTCTCCATCTATATCAGTAAAGAATAATTTTGTAGCATCATTGCACATCACACAATTAAAACTTTTTGCCAACGTGCCATAATCTACATAACCCTCTTTTAATCCATAATCACTAATCTTATTACCGCAAAAATATTTGCTCTTCCATACATTGCTATTTTCCATTTTTCTTTTACCTCCTATTAGTAAAGTTTTTGGTAGTCAATGGTTCTCCTATACGTTACCACCAACAAGCACTATTTTTAACCTCAACTATATATTACCACTTTTTATTTACTATGTTGAAAAATTTTCAACATATTCATGTATTGCCACCACCTGTGATAATTCCGTTAATTCGTTAAATTTCATTTTTCTACCTCTTTTCTTTTTCCTTTACCGTACTTATACTATACCATACGGTTTTTTATTTGTCAAGCACTTTTTTAAATTTATTTTCATGTTGTTTTATGTGCTATAAACATACTTGTTTATATGTGCCTACAAGGGCTTATTTGCCCCTGTAAGCAACTTTTATATCGCTGTGGTATGTTTATATCTCTCTCATAATTAATTTGCCCTTACATTTACCGCAAACATATTTACTTGTAATGTTACTCCTCCTTTTCCTTTTTCCTATAACCTCTCCGCAATTACTGCAAACAATTTCATATTTATAATTTTCTCTTGGTGCTGGAGCCTGTAAACCAAAATCAGAGTATTTGTTGGTTCTTGTTATATTGTATCCCAATTTTCTATTTACAATATTTGCCAATCTCTTCCAGCCTCCAGTATGGTTGTTTCCGTCTCTTGTACAGTGCAGTAATTCGTGCATTATAGTATTTTTAACTGCTTTATCTTCAACTTTGTCTTGTAATATCTCACTTGATATTGTAATTGAATGAGTAGCTTTTCCGGTGCTTCTATTCCTCCGTGTAAGCACCCGTCCAAATCTTCCCTTAGCCCGTGAATTTACGGTTACACTTGTTATGGTTTCCAATTCGTCTTTTAGTCCTATGCTTTCCAATTCATTGATACATTCGTTTGTAAGTACATTTACATCTTTCATTTTTAAACCTCCCGTTGGTTTCCTTTGCTTTATCTTATGTTTATATAATACATGTTTTAGTGTTCAATGTCAACCTTTTTTATAAAAAAAATAATAAAATTATTTTCGCTAAACTACTTGACAAACCATTAAAAAAGGTATATTATGAATAGGTGAGGTATGAAGTATAAAAAAAATAAAAAGAGTGATTTCTCACTCTTTTTTTATCTTTCTTTTCTATCTTAGCTGTCTATACCGTCTAACAACTGTCAACCTGTCAGCATGTGAAAGTTGACAAACATATTTTACTATTTTAACATCCTCCAATCATAAACATACAACACCAAATAATTCCAAGTGCAAACGGCAGTAATATAATTTTTCCAAGTTCTCTACACGTCCACAACATACCGTATTTTTTTAATCTATATTTTTTCATTTTTTACACATCCTGCTTGTATCCCTTTAACGTGCTTTAAGAATAGCATATAATATAATATCTGTCAACAACTTTCTGATATTTTTTTTAAAATAAATTTATATGATATTTTGTAGCCATATAATCAACATAGCTATAACCGTGTTTATAGGTAAAATAACGCCCGTGAGAGCCTGTAAGCGATTTTTATAGCATTGTTGATAACTTATATCACCTTATTATTTTAATCGCTTAAAACGGAAAATAGGGCTTCAAATTATTTTGCCGTTCACTTCCATTATATATTAAAAAATATTGTTTGTCAAGGGATTTTGACAAAAAAATTGTACTTTTTTAAGTACAATTTTTATCTTTTTACTTATTCAATATGTATCCCATATAATTCATTGTATCTGTCTTTTAATGTATCCATTTTGTACCTCCTGCTATGTACTTTTTAACATTTATTTTCTTTTTAATTTGTCGCAGTTATATTGTTCACTTCTCAATGCCTCATCAAATTCTTGTAATACATGAAACAAATTTGAGATGTCATCATAAGTAAAACTATCTGTTGGTTTTAATTTTGCTAATTTATATTCTATTTTAGTTAAATTGTCTCTTGCACTACTTCTTGCTTCATCTGTATAATATATCATTTTTTGTACCTCCATCCATATACATCAGCTATATATTTTCCTACGGATGTCGTATATCTATACATATCATTTTTAGTAGCTGTGCCATTATATAATTTATCTTCAAATAAATATTTTTGGTCATCCGTAACATTGTCTTTATACACACGATACAAATATGTATTACATCCGTCATGATGATACCCTGTAAATCGTAATTCATTATAACGGTCAACATACCATTCTGCATAAGCACAATCATTATCATATAGACAATCTGAAATGTTGTTTGTGATTCTCTTATATCCGCAATGATGCCCGTTCCATAATCCTAAATCTGCTATTACAATTATATCATTATTCAATGTGATATTTAAATTTGTACGTTCATCATCTAAATAATCATTATTTAAATCACAGCACAATTCATATTGTTTATTTGTATCTGTTATTTCGGGATATTCCTCTTCTAAAAAATCAGACCAGTCTTTAATGTCAATATCCATATTTGACCATATAACATGTTTAAATTCTTTT
>Ga0172378_10003123_pt1 | contig 15576 bp, 14 predicted proteins | sample GrowelOW332metaG_FD_119755 | JGI IMG/M metagenome (GOLD analysis project Ga0172378, IMG submission 119755) | Groundwater microbial communities from an aquifer near a municipal landfill in Southern Ontario, Canada - Pumphouse #3_1 metaG | ecosystem: Environmental > Aquatic > Deep subsurface >... | reverse complement strand
CTTTAAAGATAGAGGTGCTGAAGAAAAAGATATAATTGACCAATTATCAACTAATAATGTACTAAATAACTACCATTGTAAGTCAATTGATGATTTATACATACTTGTGTACAATAAAACAGTACAGCCATCTGCTGTTGCAGATTATATTGGTTTTAAACGTAAAGATCAAACAACTTTAAAGCTTGTAAAAAAACAAAATCTTGATGATGATAATTGCCCTGTTACTGTCAATAACCAAACTGGATTAAAAATAACTTTAGGCAATTGTTGTACGCCAATTCCAGGAGATGAAATTGTTGGTTATGTTACAAAAGGACTTGGAGTTACTGTTCATAGAACTGATTGTCCAAATGTTATAAATCAACAAAAACGACTTATTCCTGTTAGTTGGAAAGATGATTTGAAAAAAGGATCGTATCCAGTTGATATTTTGATTGAGTGTAGCGATAGAGATAATCTTGTTGCAGATATTTTAAGTATTTTAAACAGTGTCAAAGTTAAATGTTCGGAAATTGGCGCTCGTTTTCATCCAGAAAATCTATCAACGACAGTTTCGGCACAAATATTCGTTGAAAGCAGAAGTCAACTAGATGATGTTTTTTCGACTCTAAAAAATATTAGTTCTATAAATTCTATAAGAAGAACTTGTCATTAATAGGCATAAAAGGGCGAATATCTTTGTATTATATCTATATTTTAGATATAATATACGTATTCTTTTTGAGGTATAAAAATGTATAGTTTAGTTAAGGGAACACACGATGTCGTATTAGATGAAGCAAGTCAATTTACTTATGTTGAACAACTATTAAGTAAAGTTGCAGAACAATATGGATATCACGAATTTAGGACTCCAATTATTGAGTATACTGAATTATTTTTACGTTCTGTTGGTGATTCGAGCGATATTGTTAGAAAAGAAATGTATACTTTTCAAGATAAAGGCGATAGAAGTATTACACTTAGACCAGAAATTACAGCTGGAACTATTAGATCGATGGTTTGTGAAAAACTCTTTGTTAATCAAGATTTTCCTGTAAAAGCTTATTATGTTGGTCCTTGTTTTCGTTATGAAAGACCTCAACAAGGGAGATATAGACAATTTAATCAATTTGGTGTTGAATGTGCCGGAGTTTCTTCTCCTTATAGAGATGCAGAAACAATTGTTATGGCCTATTCTCAACTTCAAATGCTTGGTTTCAAAAATCTTGAGTTAAAAATAAATTCTTTAGGAGATGCTGAAAGCCGTGAGAATTATAAGAAAGCCTTAAAAGATTTCTTCGCTTCTTCAATTTCTAACATGTGTGAAGATTGTCAGGAAAGATATAAATTAAATGTATTACGTATTCTTGATTGCAAAGTACCAGAAGATCAAGAAATAGTTAAAAAAGCTCCTAAAATGGGTGATTATTTAACGGAAAATGCAAAAAAAGATTTTAATACCTTGCTTAAAATTTTAGACGATAACGAAGTAAAATATAGTATTGATGATGGCTTAGTTAGGGGATTAGATTATTATAGTGGAGTTGTTTTTGAATTTCATTACACCTCTAAAGAAGGTAAAAATTACGGTGCAATCGGAGCTGGCGGACATTATTCAAATTTAATTGCAGAAATTGGTGGACCAAGTGTTGAAGGCGTTGGATATGCAATGGGTATCGAAAGACTTGTTGCAGTTATGAATGATGATCATTTATTCGATGAAATAAATAGAAATGATTTGTTCCTTGATGCTTATGTAATGCCAATTGGTGAAGAAAACATTGATTATGCGTTTAATGTCACCAATTATATTCGAGATAATGGATTTAATGCTGATATTTGTTTGGAAAATAAGTCGATGGGTCAAATGTTTAAAAAAGCTACTAGAAGAAATTCGACATTTGGAATTATTATTGGTTCAGAAGAAGTTCAAAATAAAGAAGTTGTTTTAAAGGATTTGTCGGAGCAAAAGCAAATTAAAGTAAAAATAGAAGATTTAATTGATAAATTGGACGAATTATTAGGTGTTGAAGAAGAACATGAACACGAACATGAGTGCCATTGCGGATGTGGATGTGAATGCAAAGATAAGAAAGAAGAATAAAATATGAATGAAAAATTTGAAAGAACTAATCATTGTGGTGATTTAAGATTAGCTGATGTTGGAAAATCAGTTATTGTTATTGGTTGGGTTCAAAAAAGAAGAAATTTAGGTTCTCTTGTTTTTATCGATTTACGCGATAGATGGGGAATTGTTCAAGTTGTTGTTAAACCTGAAGATGTTGAATTACCTGATATTCGTAATGAATATATAATTCAAGTATTTGGTAAAATTAGCAAAAAAGATGTTCCTAATAAAAATTTAGCAACTGGAGATATTGAAATAGTTGCTGACAAAGTAGTTTTAATTAACACAAGCGAACAACCTCCAATTGTTATTAGTGATGATACTGATGCAAGTGAAGATATCCGTTTAAAATATCGTTATCTAGATTTAAGAAGACAATCTATGGTTAATAGATTTTTAACGAGAGCAAAAATTACAAAATGTGCTCATGATTATTTTTCTAGCAATGATTTTGTAAATGTTGAAACTCCATATTTAAGTCCTTCTACACCAGAAGGTGCAAGAGATTATCTTGTTCCATCTAGATTAAAAAAAGGATCTTTTTATGCTTTACCTCAATCTCCTCAATTATTTAAACAAATGTTGATGGTTGCTGGTTTTGATAGATATTATCAAGTAGCAAGATGCTTTAGAGATGAAGATTTACGTGCTGATAGACAACCAGATTTTACTCAGATAGATGTTGAAATGTCTTTTATGAATGAAGATGAAATTCTTGCGATGGCTGAGGGTTTCTTGAAGAAAGTTTTTAAAGAAGTTGTTGATTTCGATGTTCAACTTCCTTTAAGACATATGGAATATGATGATGCTGTCAATTTTTATGGTAGTGATAAACCAGATACTCGTTTTGGAATGAAATTAGTAGATTTAAAAGATATTTTAGATAAAACAGAATTTGGCGCTTGGAAAGATTCAAAGTTTATTAAAGCTATAAAAATTGAAGGAATTGCTGAAGAAACAAGCAGAAAAAAGCAAGACGAATATAATTTGCTTGCTAATAAGTTTGGAATGAAGTTTTATGCTTGCTTCAAAGTTGAAAATGATACTTTAGAAGGTTCTTTAGTAAAATTCATGAATCCTGAACAAATTAAAAACGTTATACAAGCTATGGATGCTAAAAATGGCGATGTCATATTTGTTGGTAGTGGAAACGATAAACATAATGTATGTTTTGGTGTTGGTGCTTTAAGAAGTATGATGGCAAAGAAATTAAATTTAATTAAGCCAAATACTTTTGATTTGTTATGGGTTGTACATTTTCCATTGTTTGAAAAGAGTGAAGAAACAGGTGAAATTGTTGCTGTTCACCATCCATTTACTCGTCCATGTGATGAAGATTTGTCAAAATTAAGAACCGATCCATTTAATGTTTATGCTTATGCGTATGATATTGTTATTAATGGATACGAAGCTGGCGGTGGATCTTTAAGAATTTATGATCAAAAAGTTCAACAAGAAATTTTTGAAATATTAGGATTAACTCCTGAAAGAATTCAAAAAAAGTTTGGTTGGTTTGTTGATGCTTTAAAATTTGGAACACCTCCACATGGTGGTTTAGCTTTTGGTCTTGATAGATTAACAATGATTTTAAGCGGAACAGACAATATACGTGATGTTATTGCTTTCCCTAAGAATCTTGCTGGTGTATGCCCTGTTACAAATGCCCCTTATCCAGTTGATGAAGATCAATTGAAAGTTTTAGGAATCGACGTAATTAAGGAGAAATAAAATGAAAAAACAAAAGATTAAGACAGTTGATGATTTGAGCGTTGCTGCTATTAGAGCTAATTGTATTGACATGATCAATAAAGCTAAAAGCGGCCACCCAGGCGCTGCTTTAAGTTGCGCTCCAATGCTTTATGTCCTTTATAAGGACTTCATGAAAGCTGATCCAAAAAATCCAAATTGGATTGATAGAGATCGTTTCGTTTTGAGCTGTGGACATGCCTCAAGTCTTTTGTACACTGTGTTGCACTTATGCAAATTTAATATATCTGTTGATGATTTAAAACAATTTCGTCAATACGGTTCAATTACTCCAGGACATCCAGAAGTTGGAGTTACTGACGGAATTGATGCTGGCAGTGGTCCATTAGGCCAAGGTATTGCTGAAGCAGTTGGTTTAGCAATGGCTGAAACTATGCTTAGAGCAAAATATGGTAATAAAATATATGACCATTATACATATTGTATGTGTGGGGACGGATGCTTAGAAGAAGGAATTTCTCAAGAAGCAATTACTTTTGCTGGTTTAGAACACTTAAATAGATTAATTCTTTTATATGATGCTAATGATGTCACTTTGGATGGTCCATTGGCTCAAAGTAATAAAGAAAATACTATTGAAAGATTTTTAAGTGCTGGATGGGATGTGGTTTATGTTAAAGACGGGAATAATTTAAAAGATATTCAAAAATCTATTAAAAAAGCTAGAAAGAGTATTTCTAATCCAACTTTAATTATATATAAAACAATTATTGGTTTTGGAAGCGCAAATCAAGGTACACATAAAGTACATGGTGCTCCACTTGGTGCTGAAGATGGTGAAAAAGCCAAAGAATTTTATGGTTATGTCGGACATAATCAATTCGAATTGCCTCAAGAAGTGTATAAAAATTTCGAAAACTCCTTCTATAATAGAGGACAACAAGCTTTTGCTCAACATTCTTTAGCAATGGAAGAATTAAAGAAGAATGATGAAAAAACTTATGATGAAGTAGTTACTTTTGCTTCAAATGATGTTTCAAAATATTTAAATAAACTTAATTTAAAGATTGATAATTTAAAAGTTGAATCTACCAGAAACGCTTCGCATCGTATATTAAATTATTTTCATGAATTATTGCCAAATTTTGTTGGTGGTAGTGCTGACGTTGCTGGTTCAGTCAAAACTGAGCTTAAAAATGGAATAACTTATTCTCCAGAACATCGTGAAGGAACCAATATCAATTGGGGTATTAGAGAGTTTTTGATGCAAGCTGCATCTAACGGAATATTACTTCATGGTGGATTAAGAACTTATACTGGATCATTCTTTGTTTTTAGTGATTATGCAAAATCTGCAATTAGAATGGCTGCTTTAATGAAGTGTCCAAATCTTTATTTGTTATCACACGATTCAGTGATGGTTGGAGAAGACGGCCCAACACATCAACCAATCGAACATCTTGCTGCTTTAAGAAGTATCCCAAATTTACTTACTTTTAGACCATGTGATTCTCGTGAAACTTATGCTTCCTATCGTATTGCTCTTGAGCAAGTTCATACTCCTAGTGCTCTTATTTTGAGCAGGCAAGATTTGCCTTTACTTAAGAACAGTAGTGAATATGATGATGTCAAAAAAGGCGCGTATATTGTTGATAAAGAATCATTAAAAGTTTGTAAAATGGTTATTATTGCAACTGGAAGTGAAGTCAGTTTAGCAATTGAAGCTAAAAAGGCTCTTAAAGAAAAAGGTAAAGGAATCAGAGTTGTTTCAATGCCATGTATGGAGCTGTTTGATCAACAAACTAAAAAATATAAGGATTCTATCATCGGAAAAGATTATACTAAACGAGTTAGTCTTGAAATGGCATCTACATTTGGTTGGGGTAAGTATGCTCCAAACAATATTGGATACGATCATTTCGGAGCCAGTGCCAAAGCTGAAGATGTTGTTGAACATATAGGTTTTGGATTGGATTCGATTGTTAAAAAGATTCAAGATTTATTAAAATAAAAAAAGGAGGCTTTATATGAAAAATTATCAATATTTAGAAAATTATTGTCAAAATGGTGATTTAGGTATTAATAAAAATGTTTTTAAAGCGGTGGCTGAACATTGTTTAACAAAAGAGATTGATTTAGAAAAAAACAAAGAAAAGTTTGGCGATGTCGAAGTTTTAATTAAAGAAAATCATGTTTTTTATAAAATTCATGTTAAAGCTTCAGAAAAAGAAAATAAAGAAGACTTACAAAAAGAAGTTGAAAGTATTATTTATGCAAATTTAAAGTTGTTATGTGATGCTGATGAAAAATCAGTTGACATTAAACTGGTATTTGATATTAAATAATTCGTTGGAACGGGGATTATATGCAACAAACATCAAGAAATAAAGAACAAGAACTAGCAATGCAAGCAATGTATGGTTTTTTAATAGACGAATCTATTGATCAACCAATTGATGTTGTTGCGACTATTGAAAATTTAACCAATGAACCTTACAAGGATAGTTCGATTTTTATCAAGGAAATATTGATTACCGCTTTAAAAAATCAAGATCGAATAGTGGATCATATTTCGAATTACTTAAAAAATTGGAAATTTTCTCGTTTAAATAGTTGTATACAAGCTATTTTGATTTTAGCTGTAACAAATTACATATATTTAAACGAAGACAAAGGCGTTTCAATTGATGTCGCCGTTAAATTAGCCAAAAAATATGGTGACGACGACAAAGATTATAAGTTTGTTAATGCCGTTTTGGATAATTGTTTAAATGATAAATATAAGCAATAAAGATTATTATTCGATTAAAGAAGTTAATGAGTATATAAAATCACTTTTTGATAATACAATAACTTTACAAGGCATTGGATTAATTGGTGAGATATCTAATTATCGTGGGCGTAATAGAAATGGGCACATTTATTTTTCACTTAAAGACGAATTTGCTTCAATTAATGCCGTGATGTTTAAATACGATACAATGTCGTTAGATTTTGAGATGAAAGATGGCGATGAAGTGCTTGTTATTGGCTCAATTTCAAGTTATACAGTTGCTGGTACATACCAAATAATATGTAAAAAAATTATTCCCTATGGAGAAGGTAATTTATTGTTGAAAAAAGAAATGCTTAAAAATAAATTAGTTTCAGAAGGACTTTTTGATGTTAATAGAAAAAAGAAAATACCAATTTATCCCGAAAAAATCGGTATTATTACTGGTAAAAATAGCGCTGCTGAACGTGATTTTGTATTTAACCTTAATAGAAGAAATCCGATGGTAAAAATAAAAGTTTATGGCGCAAAAGTGCAGGGTAGTGATGCACCTCAAGATTTAATTAGAGCAATTACTGAATGTGAAAATGATTCTCCTGATATTATAATTTTGGGTAGAGGCGGTGGATCAGTTGAAGATTTGAGCGCTTTTGATGATGAAAAATTAGTTAGGAAAGTCGCAAATTGCAAAGTTCCAATAATCACTGCAATTGGGCATGAAATTAATCTATCTTTATGTGATTTATCATCAGATGCTCATGCAAGCACACCAACTGGAGCTTGTGAAATAGCTGTTAGTGATATCAAAGATTTGTATAAAGAAGTTGAGTATTATAAAGGTAATATTCAAACTTTATTAAAATCAATGATAAATCGTTACGAATTGAGAGTTGCTAACATTTTAAAGAATAAAGTATTTGTTAATGTTGGTGCAGTTTACGATCAGTATATTTCTCGAATTTCAAATTTATCAATTAAAATCGAAAATGATTATAATAAATATATTGTGGAACTTTCAAATGATGTTGATATTCTAAAAACAAAAATTGAATTATCGAACCCTTTGAATTTATTAAAGAAAGGTTATGTTCTCACTTTTGATAGTGATGGTAAATTAATCACAAATGTTAATAAATTACACACTAATGATCAATTAACTATCAGGTATCGAGATGGACAAGTAAATGTTGTTGTTGATAAAATAATTAAAGAAGGAGTATCAAAATGAACGAAAAAACTAATAAAACATTTGAAGAAGAGATGAAGAGATTAGAATATATTTCTGAAAAAATAGAAAGCGGAGAACTTTCAATTGAGAAATCTATTGAACTATATTCTGAAGCTCAAACACTTATTACAGATTTAGAAGAAAAAATTAAACATGCTAAAGATATGGTTGATAATCTAGAAAAAGTTGATAAATAGTAAATAAATAGTATAAAAATAGTAAATAAAGGAGGTTAAATATGAGTAGAATAATTTTACATATTGATTTAAATACCTTCTTTGTAAGATGTGAAGAAATTAAAAATCCTTTATTAGAAGGTAAACCTGTTGCAGTTGGAGGAGTTGGTAGGGGAGGAATAGTTTCTACTTGTTCCTATAAAGCCAGAGAATATGGAATTCATTCCGGTATGCCAATGTTTCAAGCACAAATGCTTTGTAAAAACTTAATTGTGATCCCTTGTGATTTTCATAATTACGAATTGTATAGTCGAGAATTTATTCATTATGTAAGAACGTATACGAGTCTAGTGGAACAAACGAGTGTCGATGAATGTTTTGCTGATTTTACTAATGTTTATTATCAATATGGTAACAATAATATTGATGAATTCTTAAAAGAATTTCAGATTGGGTTATTTAATAAAACAAAATTAAAATGCTCCATAGGCGTTGCTCCAACAAAATTTTTGGCAAAAATGGGTAGCGATATGAAAAAACCAAACGGCATAACAATAATTCGAAAAAAAGATATTCCATCAAAGATTTTTCCTTTGCCAATTAAAGCCTTTTTTGGAATTGGTAAAAAAACTTATCCAATTTTAGAAGAAATAGGTATAAAAACGATTGGTGATTTATATTATGGGATTAAATCACAAAGAGATGATGTTAATGGTATTATTGGTTCATTTTCTACTTCTATCATTTCTGAACTTGAAGGAAATAGTAGTTTTAAAATTAATACTGCTCCTAGTGATCCTAAAAGCATCGGAACTACTTCTACTTTTGAAGAGAATTCGGACGACTCGGAATTCATTTTGCCTTTTATGATTCAGCAAACGAAATCAATTCTTAAAGAGTTACATAAAGCAAAAAAATTAACAAAAACAATACAATTAACTTATAAAAACGCAAAATTTGATGAAGAAAGTTGCCAATTTAAAGTTAAACAATTCTCTAAAACATTGATGAATCCCACAAATAATGATGATACTATAATAGAAGCTGTTAGAAATTTATTTAAAGAAACATACAATGGCCAATTGATAAGAATGAGTGGCGTTTGTTTTCAAAATTTAACTGACGCTAAGGACGCTAAGATTCAAATGACTTTTGACGATTTTGAAAACGATGACAGTATTGATAAAACTCACGATATAATCGAAAGTTTAAATAGAGAAATTAATAAAAAAATGTTTTTTCGAGCGAGTGAATTGAAAGATGAGGATTTATTTAAAAATGGATCTAAGTGATGCTATTTCAAGATTTATTCAATATTGTTTATTTGAAAAAAATTTAACAAAAATAACAATAGACGACTATAACGAAGATTTTCGTTTATTTTTAAAATATTTTCCAGACAAAAAGATGGTAGATGACTTGAATGATTCTGATATTGAAGAATTTACTTATCAACAATCGTTAAACGGTCTTAAAACCAGTTCAATTGCTCGAAGAATTACAGTTTTAAAGAATTTTTTCTTATTTTTGGATACTGAAGGTATTAAAAAAGGTCTTGTAAAACCAATCATAATGCCAAAAAGAGAGAAAACCTTGCCAGTTTATTTAACTGTTGCAGAAATAGATCGTTTAATGTCGGTTCCAAATATCAAAAAAGGCAATCAATTACGTGATAAAGCCATGATTGAGACTATGTATTCGTCCGGTTTGAGAGTTAGTGAATTAATAAACTTGCAACTTAAACAAATAAATGTTGATGAACATATAATCACAGTTGTAGGAAAAGGTAAAAAAGAAAGATCGATTCCAATCAGAGATGAATCAATAAAATTTCTTAAAATGTATATTTCTGAAGTAAGGAATAAAGGTGTAATTGTCGAAAAAAACTATGTTTTTCTTAACAAACAAGGCAAGAGATTATCTAGACAATATTTTTTTACTTGTATTAAAAAATATGCAAAACAATGTGGAATCGAAAAAGATATTCATCCGCATACTTTAAGGCACTCTTTTGCAACTCATTTATTAGAAAATGGAGCAGATTTAAGGGCAGTACAAGAAATGCTTGGTCATACCAAGGTAGAAACTACCCAAATTTATACACATTTAAGTAATCAACACATTATTAACGCTTATGATTTGTATTGGAAAAAGAAATAAAATATAATAAATAGAAGAAATATCAGGGAGATTATATGAAATATAAAAGAATTTTTGTAATTGTTATGGATTCTTTAGGAATCGGACATGCTAAGGATCAAAATGCTTTTCATCAAACTGGTGAAATTAGCGACCTTGGAGCAAATACATTTAAACATATTAGTGAAGCAAAAAAATTAAATATTCCTACATTAGAAAGTTTGGGAGTTGCTGATATCGATGAATTGAATGATGTCGCTATTGTTAAGCACCCAAATAGTTATTCGATTAAGTTAAATGAATCTAGTAACGGAAAAGATACAATGACTGGTCATTGGGAAATGATGGGAATTTTAACTACAAAACCATTTAAAACATTTACGGATACAGGTTTTCCTCAAGATTTATTAGATGAATTAAGTAAGGAAACTGGACATAAATTAATTGGAAATTATGCTAGTAGCGGTACCGTTATTCTTAATGATTTAGGAGAACAATCAATTAAAGAAAATGCTTTAATTATTTATACATCTAGCGATTCAGTTCTTCAATTATGCGGCTCTGAAAAGTATATGGGCTTAAACGAGCTTTATAGATGTTGCGAAATTGCTCGTAAATTATGTATGAAACCTGAATGGTTTGTTGGAAGAGTTATCGCACGTCCTTTTGTTGGCGAAAAAGTCGGTGAATTTAAACGTACAAGCAATAGGCACGATTACGCTGTTAGTCCAAGTGGAATTACAGCTATGGATATTCTTAAAGATAACAACTTATCCGTAAGTTGTGTTGGTAAAATTAACGATATATTTAATAGCGTAGGTGTCACTGAGACTGTTCATACTATTTCTAATCAAGACGGAATGGATAAAACTATTGAAATTGCTAAATCGAAAAATTTTAAAGAAGGTTTATGTTTTGTAAATCTTGTTGAATTTGATAGCGAATTTGGACATAGAAGAAATACTTTAGGTTATGCAAAATGTATTGAAGAATTTGATCCTAGATTAAAAGAATTGATATCTTCGATTAATGATGATGATTTAATTATGGTTACAGCAGATCACGGAAATGATCCAACTCGGGGAGGAACCGATCATACTCGTGAAAAAGTCCCATTATTGGTTTATTCTAAAGCAATTAATGACGGAAGATGTCTTGGCGATGTTCAATCCTTTGGAGCTATTGGTTCAACTATTTTAGAGAATTTTGGTCTTAAAAAAGATAAAACAATGGTTGGCGATCCAATCGAAGAGATATTGAAATAGGAATTAAAGAGATTTGCCATTATGAAAAAAAGTTATAAATTATTAGGTTTTTTGGCAGTCGTTACATCTATTGTCTCTTTGGCAAGTTGTAATTCAGCTGCTAATAACGATGATGATAACAATGAAGACAGCATTGATTATTTAGACAAAGATTCAATGATGCTATCTCCTGCTGGTGCACCAAATTTAGCTGTATATAGTAAAGTTTTAACGACGAGTTCGCTTACAACAACGACGCCTGCTGATATTCCAGCTCAATTACTAGATACAAATTCATTTTATAATTACGTCGTATTTGATGCTGTGAATGCTTTGAAATTAGTTAAGGCTAATAAGGCTAAATATACTTTTCTTGGTCTCTTGACTAGCGGAAATTATCATCTTGTGGGTTTTAATCAAGAAGTAGATGCGGTCCCTGCTATTGGTGATCATTTTGTTTCTTTCGGAAAAGGATTGATGACTGATGAAATCATGAAGTTTTTAGTTCCTGAAGCATACGAATCTGGATCGACTATTAATTATTTAGAAACTGGCGTAAGTGCAGTTGCTCAAAAGTTAATTGCTGGACCTGATGGTGAATATACGTCTTATTGGGCTTTAATTGCGGAGCCTGCTCTTCAAAATGTGTTAAATAAAAACAATAAAGTTAAAGATTATAAAAATTGTACAACTTGGATAAAAGAAAAAACTGATGGAAAATTTGATTTTATTCCACAAGGTGGCTTATTTGTTAAAAATTCTTATTATGAAAGTAGTTTAACAAATGTTAATAATTTTATGGTTCAAGTAAAAAAAGATATGACTAATGCTATTAATAATCCAACAAAAGTAATTGAAGATATTACAAATAGCAAAATGACTTCTGATGATTTTACTAAAAAATTTGGTTTCAATTCTTCTTTAATTGATCCTTTACAAAAAAATAGTTCTAATTTGTTTGGGATTAGCGATCCTAACGGATTAATCGGAGGGGATAAAGCTATTAATACTACCAAAATTAATGAGTTTTTAATTGAAATTGGAAGCGCTTCGGCGAATCATATATAAAATTAATTTAATATGAAACAATTCTATAAAAATCACAAAAGCTTAATAAATATTCTATTTGTGATTTTAGGAATTGTTTTTTTATTTCTTGTTTGGGATGTTGCAAGTAGATCTTATAATTCTCCTTATGTTTTTCCTAATGTTATTGATACATTTGCTAATTTAGGATTACTTTTAACTCAAAAAAGTATCTATTTATCTACATTAACTACTTTAGGGATGGCCTTGCTAGCAATTATATTTTCTCTAATTTTTGGGTTTGTTTTTGGTGTTTTATCGTTTTATATTGAACCGTTAAGGAATTTTTTAAGACCTTTTGTTAGTTTTTTTAAGATAATACCAACTGTTTGTGTAGTAATATTATTAATATTGTTTTCTAAAGGTTTTGCTTCTTATTTAATTATCGTATTTTTGGTAATTTTTCCTATTATGTATGAGTCAACATTAAATGGTTTTATAAATATCGACAAATACATAATAGAATCTTGTAAAATGGAAGGGTTTTATAGACCAAAAGTGTTTCTAAAGGTTTTGTTACCAATGTCTTTTCCTTATATTAATTTGGGTCTCATTCAATCGATAGGATTGGGTTTAAAAGTGGAAATAATGTCAGAAATACTTATTGGTTATGGTTCTATTAGGGGATTAGGCTATTTAATATATGAAGCACAAAGTATAACTTTTAATTTTATAGATATTTACTCATATGTAATAATTGTCATTTTTGTTTACGGAATTATAGATTTATTATTGTTTTTATTAAGAAAACGCATTAAAGAAAAAATAAATTAAATTTTCTTCTTAATTTTTAGACTTTATAGACATCTTGTATGTAAAGGAATGAATAAATTTAAATTTTCTGTGCACGAAGGTTTAAATTATTCTAGGTATTTTATTATGGATAAAGATGCAAATTCGTTAAAAGAGCCCGTTTATGTCATTGATTTTGAAAAGAATAGTTCATTGCAATCACAATTAACTTGGATGGAAAATGCTCGAGAAAATCTATCTAGTTCTTTCTCTAAATCACATGACATAAATTTAAGTCAGGGTTCAATTCATGAATACGCAAAAGCCGCAAATTCAGATGGATCAATTATTAAAGGTTTATGTATAGTTCTTGAAATGTCAAATAAATGGCAGCCTTTAGCAATTATTTGTCCAATATATAAGGTAAAGAATGAAGTTTGCTTAAAAGAAGGCTTAAACATAGGTTTGATTCCTAATTTTGGCAATTCTGAATATATTGCTGCAATTCAAGAAATTCGTTTTATCCAGAAAAAACGCTTTTTAATTCCTGGAATTCAACAAAAAGAAGTTGCGCATGTCTTTAATGATGTTGTTTTTGATGTGATGTCTTTTTACATTAAATTATTAAACAAAATTATGGATTACCAATTTAAATGTACTGTAGTTAAGGTATGTTAGTATTAAATTAGTAGTTAATTAGTAATATTTTAATATCATAAAAATGTGGATAACTACGATTAAATATAACTAATAATTTCGTTAAATTTTTGTTTGTTGCACAAAATATATCGATTTATTCGAATGTTTAAATACTTTTTATTTACATAATAGATATTATACGAAGTAATTTAAAAACGATAATTTGATACACTAATTTACTAAAAATAACTATTAAAGCATTTTGTTGAATTAACACTGCTTTTTTATAAGCAAATCATAAAAGGAGAAAATAAATGAAGAAAAAAAGTAAAGTTTTTATTGTTGTTGCTACAGCATCAGTTTTGCTTGGTGCTCTTACGGCTGGTGCGGTTTTTGTTGGTTATGGTCTTGGTCACAATTCATCAAACAACTTATTTGAAAAAATCACTGTCAAAGATAAAGAAGTTGTTTATGATGGAATACCACATAAACTAGACATCGATATGCCGGATCAAATGAAAGAATCACATACAATAAGAAATTCAAAGAACGAAATTGTCGCTGAATGTGTAAAAGTTGATGTTTACACTTATTTTATTGATTTTAAATACAACGATGTTGTGAAAAAATGCGAAGCAAAGCTTACTATTATCGATGGAGAAGATAATAATTTAAATTTGTTACCTAGCGACCTATCACTTATGTCCGTTAAAATGGCAAGAATCAGTGCTGACGAATATAAAATATCAGCCACTATTACCCCATCATATTATGCTGATACGGGTGTTAAATGGCAAATTTATTGGAAAAATAAAGATTCTGATTGGGCAATCAATAAAAACGTATTAGATTATTTAACATTAGTTGATAATAAGGATTTATCGTGCAATATTAAGAGAACAAAATATTTTGGTGAGCAGATGATATTAAAAGGCATATCTAATTATGATAATTCCATGTTCGCTACTGCATCAATTGATTGCGAAAAGAAACTTTTATCAAGCGAATTAGTATTAAATCAAGTTATTAGCGAGAATTATACAGAGGCAATTTCAACAAAGATTGCCACCATTACACATAATACTAAAATTAGCATATCAAACAGCAATACTTATTCCGATTACACTATCAATAAAGACTATAACCCTACTTATTCTTTCATTTTTAAAGATTTATCTTATAAAGGTGAAAAATTAGTTGGTGGCCAAAAAGTTCTTGGAACATATTATTTTAATAAAGAATACGATTTAACAAACATTTATTCAAAATATATTGTAAATGGGACAGTTTTTAATATAGATTCTTTTAAAAAAGATTTTCAAAGTTGGTATGATGGTTTGTCATATGATGAAAAAAGTGCAAATTTTATATTTAAATATAGTCCGTTTATAGATGATGAAGACACAGCTCATAACGGAACTGACATATTGTCATTTTATGACATATATTCCACTTTCGATTCTTTAACTGTAAATATGAATAAATATAATGTTGATTCAGAAACAAAAACTCTAGGAATAAAGATTTTACCAATTGTTTCTACGAGTTTTAGTATCGATTCAACTGGTATTACTTTTTAATTTCTAATTAATCGCCTATATCTATTAGTCGATATTTTGACTGCAAATTGTATCACTAAAAGAGTTAAAAAATATTTTATGCATTTATTTAAGTTGTTAAAATAACGATATTCATTAACAATTTGAATTTATTGTTTAATTATTTTGCCATCGCTTGTG
>Ga0172378_10003122_pt1 | contig 15577 bp, 15 predicted proteins | sample GrowelOW332metaG_FD_119755 | JGI IMG/M metagenome (GOLD analysis project Ga0172378, IMG submission 119755) | Groundwater microbial communities from an aquifer near a municipal landfill in Southern Ontario, Canada - Pumphouse #3_1 metaG | ecosystem: Environmental > Aquatic > Deep subsurface >... | reverse complement strand
GTTCTGAAGATTGTGGTCTGCTCTTGGGTGGTTGGGTTTAAGGAGGAAATCACTTCTCTGATTTTAGAAGAAACGGTATTTTTGGGGTGGGTGTGGTCTTTGTTCAACCCTAGGGGTGTGGTCTTTTGACCACAGGGTAGAGAGAAATCCGTAAAAAAGCCTGTCCTGGACGCAAAAAACCGCCTTCCGGGAGTTCTCTGGTGGGGCGGCATTGGACGATATAAAATTGCTGTAAGTTCCGATAGTTACGGTACTTACGAGATATAAAAAAAGACCGGCAAGTCGTGTGGACTTTACCGGTCTTTAAAAATTTCTGGTGGAGTATAACAGCGTGAACCAGCGAGCAGTCTCTGTTTTTTGAATGCATGCTGAATAAATTTGCAACTGACCTGAGCTTTTTATGAGAACTTCCGCCTGACCCGCCGAGAACCATTTCCTGCGTAAAAACCCGAAAAGCTGAAGGCTGGAGACGCCTAAAAGTTATTGCTCGTGCAGATATACCCACCATGAAAATGCTGCATAAAACGTCCAATATGTATGTAGCTTCCACACCATTAGGCAGTTACATATGAATCGAACTCCGTTACACTGGAACAGAGATATTGCCGGCGGCTGAAGATCGCTATGATAATCTGATACTTGCCTGATACTTTAGAGCCTATATTTTTGCTTATTTGCGACCATGCTGATTTTTTATTTCCACAGGACTATAACACAAAACCTACGCCGCCTTTTTGACCCTGCGATAAGACTTTAAAAGCCCACCCAGCCGGGGAGAATTCTGTTACTTCAGGTATCAAATTATCAATGCAGCCATCATCAACCTACTCAGCAAAATCCCGGGTCGGGTACTTCTTGAATCGTGTCTTTGCAGTTTTGCCTTCGCGTGCCGATTACCAGAGAAACTGCCCCCTTGCTTTTGTCCTATCCCCATTGACAGAAGCAGGGAGATGACCTGGTTTAATGATTGACATCCGTCCTATCCTTGAGCTGGGAGCAAAACGAGGCGGAAGCCGAGGATGTTGTTGCGGTTCGACGGGGCGTTGTTGTTCCAGCTGCCGCCCCTGTACACGCGTTAAAACCCACGAATTGCCCCGCAACTCATAGACGCTCTCCAGGTTGATGCCCTGTTCAGGCATTGGCTCCTCCTGCGGGCGGCAACTATTCGCGTGTGGCAATGTAAAATTTCGGGCAAAGGGCGGCTGGGAGGTAAAGGGGGTGACACGGTGTGCCATCTTTGGCGAGCCGCAGGTAGCAGCAGAGGCTCTGATACTTGCGGTTCCGGAGAAGGGTATCCCTGAATTTTTGGCCGCGATGGCAAAGGTCCTGAGACGGAGGGCGGCCAAAGGCAAGGACGATAAGCGCGGCCTGTTTCACCATTATCATGATATGCTTGTTATTTTCTGGGCCAACAGGGTCGGCTACCTCCAGCAAACGCTTCTTGTCCGTGGCACGGTAGGCATGGACATTACCGACAAGCTGCCCTCCGTAGCCCCAGAAACGGGTAAACTTCCCTGTCTTACGCAAGGTTAGGTCACTGTAATCGATACAGGCCACGCTGGGGTTCATCAGCAACCAGAATACAAGCGGCTTTTTCACATCCCAGATTTCACGAAGCTGGTAACGGTATTTTCCACAATCTGAAAAGACGGCGTCGATAGCAGAATCTGCGGGCCAAGCGGGACGGATCTTGCCTCCGGGGTCGTGTTTCGGGATGGTGCGGCTCATGCGGACACTCCTTGCATAAATCGGAACCTGTTTTTTCGGATAAAACGCGATACGATATGTGTGATGGCGTTATGTGTAAAGTGACCAGTAAAGCGGCTCACAACCGCCGCTGCGTCAGCTGCATGCTACCGGCACTTAAATTGTATTCACATCATTTTTATCTATTGGGGTTTTCTCTATTGGTATTTTTACAAATTTGCAGGTAAAGTTTTGTTTTAGGTGAGTTGATGACTTTCCGCTAATACTTGCTTTTTGTGTAAAAATAGATTTCTTTAAATCATTAACACGGATTCCGACAGTTCCATTATGTGATGGTATATCCTTCTTGATGAAATCGGTTACCGTTTGCGTAGTAGAGTTTTCAATGTCGGGATAATTCGAGATTGGGAATGGCGGTTTATAAAAATTGCCAGATGATAACAAATAAAAATTGGCTTCGCTCCTATCCGGCAATTCAAGGTGAATTGCGTATTTTATTTTAGGAGAGATTATTACTCCATTATATATTTTTGTATAACGAGTATGCAATGGTATCTTTTCCGCCTTTCGTCCATATTGACCATGATAGGGGTTAAATGTATCGAAAAGATATCCTGAACTGGTATGTATTTCTATTCGTAGTCTTTTTTCTTTAGAATACTTATGTAAATCACTAAAATCTATCGCTTCTGATATTTCAGAAAAAGGATCAGTAGTATATCGTTTTGCTGACAGTGGTTTCAAAATTTCTGGAATGTCGAAGTTTTTAATTTCAATTTTGAATGAATCACCTGCCAAAATACATATACTGGTCATAACTATGGGAGACAAAGTTTTATTCTCAACAGTAACAGAAATCGAATTACCTCCTATAATAGCGGTATGTGTTGAAAAGCCAGAAAAAATAATTTTTTTAGAAATAAAAGTACGCCAAAACACATATATCGAAATAGCAAGCAAACAACCATTGCCTATAATTCCAAACCAGTCTTTGAATAATTCAAAAGTTATCATTTAGACACTCCCTTGCTTTTCATAGCAATTTTCATCTTTTCAAACTATCCATCATATTTGTCCTACTTGGCAAAATACAGGGCCCAAAACTTGACAAAAACTAACTTAAACCTTGAGCGGGAAAAATCAAGGTGTTGACCATGCTCGACTGGTACAAGATATCTCTCAAATGGGAACTTGACCCGCAGATGAATTTATGGATAGGATGGGCTGGGCCGCCAGCAATTAAATCATGACGCGGGCGCGTCAGATTGCCGTGCTTGCAAAACAGGCTTTTCTCCGACTAACTGTAATGCCAGATCCCAGCTTTGAGTAATGGGCTGAATGATCGCTTACACTACTTATCGCTTAGGGTTGAAGAACTTCGACGCATCGAACGGACAATAATCATGGTCCACCGGATCAGTGGGTGGTTTCACTGTGTGCATATCATACGATGGAGGGTAGTGCACAGTGATGGCATCGTTCTGTGCCCCTTTCAACTTCTTCGGTTTCTTACCGTTGATATAGACCTGCCACACGTCAACCGACAAGGTGCCTGGCGCACCTTGCTTGACCATTTCAGGGGGAGGCAGACTCTTCTTCATTCCAACAACGAGTCCCAAGTCGTTGTAGATATAGGACAGTAATTCTCCGCTCCTATGTATCCACTTCACGGCATCAGCCGTGTTGGTGAAGTGTCTTTGCCCCTCCTCCACAACATACCGCTTTATCCCGTCATGCTCCATCCACGGTTCGACTTCACCAGAGATGTAGGAGCCGGGATTGTACATCCCGAGACTACCGTACCACCTCTCTTTCCGAGGAATCATCACAACCGTGCGGGTGTCACCTGCCCATGTATAGCGGCGTTCAAATCCCTTCCCACATGTGATGGTCATTGTACCGTTAGCGTTCTTGAACGTAATGCTCATGCCCTCGACCATGACCGGTTCGCAATCTGAGGGCGCCAGACCGTGCTCATGCGCAACCTTCGTCAGTTCAAGAATGGCCTCGCAACAGATCGTTTCGCTTCGGCTGGATTGCCCGTGCACAACTGCGCCAGTCATCGCGAATAGAATTGCTATCGATATGCACGTCTTCATATTCTGCCTCCTGCCAATGATTATTATACTGGGGTGGGTGCGTTTTGACCTCTTCCGGGGGGTACGAAAAAAACAGAGTTATCTTATGCAGTGGTTCTTGAATGTCATACATCGTTAATTCCGCAACTGAAATTGTCTGAAAACCAGCTTGCATTTTTTGAGCAGAAATGGAACTGATTTGGAACCGAAATGAATGCCGGCTGAATTGGACGGACAGTTTCTCTGCATCTATGTGTTGACCGATATCAACATTAGCTGAAAGATATGTCTATTATCTGAAAAATCAAGCGCAAGAATCTAAAAACTGAAAAACACCTCAAATTTTTGCAATGACAATACTTGCGTCGTCGCTCAGGCGATTGTTTCCTCGTTAAAAACCCCCTATATCGCATAATATTTGGCCCCGTCTGCGGAAATTTCTGCAGCGGGGCTTTTTTGTGTCCGGCTCTGAAAAATAACTCAAAAAATCACATCCCACTTGCGGATTTGGGAAATTTTGTTGGATACGACTGTGGCAGGCAATAAGGCCTGCGATTATCAACCACCCTGAAAAGAGGTCACAGCCAATGAACCCAGATTGCATCCTCGTCTGGCTTCCGAATGCCATGCCACCTTCGCCATATGTTTCCTGGGGAAAAAGTGTCCAGAAAATAGGTGCCATTTGGTACCGTTTCAAGTCACAAAAGGTGTCAAAAGGTACCGTTTCGGGAAGATTGAATTCCTATATGATTTTCATCCAAAATCGTCAAAATGTGTTTTCAAGAAAGGATTTATGTCCACAATTAATGGAAACATTCAACATCTGGTGATTGCCGGCGTTTCCACGATTTGCTTACGTTAGACTACCTGAATTTTTTTCCGCAAGTGCAACGATAGAAACCATCCGAATCAATATTGACATCGGAATTGCATTTAAAGCATCTCTTCGTAACGTAGGTTTCTTTGACACGACCTCCCCAAAAACCATCTCGGTTGACGGTATCCACCCGTTTGCCTGTGTCGTGATATATTGTTTCAGTCCTACGATTGCCCCAAATATCCTTGAACCTTTTCTTAGTCTTAATGGGAGTTTTACCGGCAAAGGGCCCAAAGATGAAATATCCTATCGAGGGGAAAAAAATTATAATTATAATTAAGCAGAATATTAATAATCCCATGTCTATTACTCCTTAAAGTTAATGTGTTAACTCAGGAACCGGAAGCCACACAAACCTGGATTTGCTTATATGTGATAACTGCTCTCTATTTCGTCTATGGTGATCTATTTAGGGAGTCGGACATTGTCAAAATACCGTTATGGCTGGTGGGAGAAAACACGTTTTCTCAGATGATCTGGGGACAATTAACCGGTGTTTTAGTCATTTCCAACTCCCTTAGTGCATCTTAAGCAAAGATTAAAACGGGTTTTGATCGCCTCCCATCATTCTGAAAAAACAAGTAAAGTCCAATAGCACAATTTAAGTTATTTGAACCGAACACCCTTTCTATCACCAGATTTTACCGAAAGATATATCAATTATTAGAAAAATCAAGTGCAATAATCTGAAAACTAAAAAATACCTCAATTTTTTGCAATGACGATACTTGCGCAGTCGCTTAGGCGATTTGTTTCCTCGTTAAAAATCCCCCTATATCGCATAATATTTGGCCCGTCTGCGGAAATTCCTGCAGCAGGGCTTTTTTATGTCCGGCTCTGAAAAATAACTCAAAAAATCACATTCCACTTGCGGATTTGGGAAATTTTGTTGGATACGACTGTGGCAGGCAATAAGGCCTGCGATTATCAACCACCCTGAAAAGAGGTCACAGCCAATGAACCCAGATTTGATTTTTGGAATCCCGGCAGAGGAATATCATGCCGAATCTCGCAATGGTCGCTACATGTCGAGCCATCTCTTGGCCGACTTTCGCGAGTCACCATCGCTCTACCACAAGGAGATCACTGGCAAAGTGGCGAAAAGTGAATCTCCCGCCATGGCTTTGGGCCGGGCCACACACTGCCTGATTCTGGAAGACCGTATGGCTTTCGATGAACAGTATATCATCGCTGACGGTCCAGTGAATGCCAAAACCGGCGAACCTTTCGGAAAATCCACCAAGGCTTATGCCGAATGGCTGTCTAGCCAGAAACGCGAGGTGGTTTCCAACCGTGATTACGGTTTCATTATCAAGCTGCTGAAATCGGTCTGGCTGCATTCGGCAGCATCAGAACTCTTGGACTATGGCCAAGCCGAAGGCGTCATCCGCACCGATTATTGCGGTGTGCCCTGCCAGATACGCGTGGACTGGTTCTCGCCGGAAAAGGGACTTATCGATCTCAAGACTTGTGACAGTCTCAAATGGTTCGATAGCGACTGCCGACGCTATGGCTACATCTACCAAATGGCTTTCTACAGGGCGATTATCCGGCAAACCACTGGAAAGGATGTTCCCGTCCACATCGTCGCAGTTGAAAAGAATGAACCATTTTCAGCCGGCGTATGGAAGCTATCCGACGCGGTTCTTGACCAAGCTGAGATGGTTAACGAGGCAGCTTTGGAGCGCTATCGCAACTGCCGTGAGACTGACTCCTGGCCCACTGGCTACGAAGAAGTGCGGGTCATCGCCAACATATAACCACAATATCAAGGATTAAAAGCATGTCACTACTCGACAAAATCCAGAATGGCAAAGAGAACAAACCGCCCCGTCTCTTCATTTATGGAAATGAAGGCATAGGAAAAAGCTTATTCAGTGCTTCGGCTCCGAAATCCATCTTTATCCAGACCGAAGATGGCCTGGGCGAAATTGACTGTGCCAAATTTCCGCTGGCCAGGAGCTTCTCCGACGTTCAAAGCGCGTTGACTGCCCTGCGTGACGAACCGCACGACTTCCAGACCGTAGTCTTGGATTCTGCCGACTGGCTGGAGCGACTGATATGGGATCAGGTCTGCGCAGAGTTCGGCGTTCGCAACATCGAAAAAGTCGATGGGGGCTTCGGCAAGGGTTATGTCCATGCCTTGACCCACTGGCGCAAGGCGGTCAGTTTTCTGGACGAGCTCCGCAACCAGCGCGGCATGATTACCATCATTATTGCCCACTCGAAAGTTGAGCGATTTGAGGACCCGGAAAACGCATCCTATGACCGCTATACGCCGCGACTCCACAAGCATGCCGCCTCGCTCCTTTCCGAGTGGGTGGATGCGGTACTGTTTGCAACTCGGCGCTTCCGCATTCAAAAGGAAAATACCGGCTTCTCCGGAGAGCGCGGCATTGCTTCTCCCATTGGTGCTGATGGCGGGGAGCGTATTCTGCGCACAGTCGGCAGTCCGGCCTGCATAGCCAAGAACCGTTTCGGCCTGCCGTCTGAGATTCCGCTCTCATGGACTGCCTTTATTGAGGCATACGGCAAGGCCGAATCAAAAAACGCAATATGAGGTGAAACCATGTCAGAAAAAATAGTCACCCTTCGCACCCCACAGATATGCGATATTTGCGGACACCGCATCCACGCAGGCGAAAAATGCCGTCTCATTCGGGACGACTTTATGCCCCTGCTCATCTTCTTTGAGCACATCCGCTGCCCGGCCGACATGCCGGTAAAGCAGCCCAACCTCCCAGAGCATCCGATGCTGCCGGTTTTATGTAACCCATAACAAAAAGGAAAGAAAATGGCAACGCTGAACTTCAACGCAAACGACATCAAACCCAGTGCGGGTTTCGATGCCATCCCCGCCGGTAAGTACCAGGCCGTCATCGCCAATTCGGAGATGAGACCAACCAAAACTGGCAACGGACAGTATCTCTGGCTTGAATTCGAGATCACCACTGGTGAATTCAAAGGGCGAAAGCTCTGGAGCCGTCTCAATCTAGAAAACCCGAATCCGGATGCGGTCCGCATGGCAAGAGCCGATCTTTCGGCCATCTGCCACGCTGTCAATGTGCTTCTGCCCAACGATTCGGTGGAACTTCACAATCTGCCGATGACCGTTACCGTCCGATGCAAAAAGACTCTTAACGAGGAAATCGTCAATGAAATCAAGGGCTACGGCCCCCGAGAAGCTACCAGCGTCCCGCAAACTGTAGCCGTGCCGTCACAACAAACAGGAATCAACACCGCCCCGCCGTGGGCGAGAGGAAGATGATTATCATGAAAAAACTTTTTACTCCAGCCTTTATCGCCGTTTTCTCTATTTTTACCGCACAGGTCGCTTTCAAAGTTGCAACGATCATCCGCAGCGACACTCTGGTGTTGACCAGCGAATTTATCAAGCTGCCGATATCTTCCATGCTGGCAATCTCTGCTGCTGACACCATTGGCGTTGCAAGCAGCATGGCAGTTTTTGTCTCATTCGCCACATTCTTTTTTAATTATGTTTCGAATATCGAGGCCAAGAGCAAGGAAGCGAACAAGTCATGATTGATGCTACCCAGGAGTTTGAACTTCCGTGGCCACCGAGCGTGAATCACTACTATCGCCATGTCGGCCCGCGCGTGCTGATTAGCCGGGACGGCAGGCGATACCGCAAAAGAATCGTTTCGATGTTCAGGAACGAAGTCGTTTCTACTTACTGCTGTCCGGTGGAAATTGCCATTGAGCTATATCCGCCCGACTTCCGCAGGCGTGACGCGGACAATTCCCTTAAGTGCCTCTTAGACACTCTTACGCACGCAAAACTCTACGAGGATGATTCACTAATACGAAAACTCACAGTAACCAAACACAACCCGAAGCCGCCCTCTGGCATGGCGCACATAAAGGTGAAAGAATGGATAGAAGACAAAACGGATCACGCCGATGCGAAATAGTACGGCAGTTCCTGTCTGGAATTACCGATAATACCGAACTGCAAATTTGCCACCTTTACCAGCTCGGATTCGATGACGGGGAGGTCAATAGAAGACTAAAACTCAGTTGGGGGCGACTGGCCGCCACCAAGCTGCAGCTTGCCATCGGGTTGCGCCAAGCTGGCATCGAGTTAACGGGGGTGAAATGACATGGAGGTGCTGCGCCCCTACCAGAGCGCCGCTGTAGAAGCGGTTTACAACCATCTCCGGACGAAAAACACCAATCCCTGCGTGGTGATCCCGTGCGGGTGTGGCAAGAGCCATGTGATCGCCAAGATTGCGACCGACGCCGCGCAACTGTGGAACGGTCGGGTGCTGGCGCTGGCCCATGTAAAAGAGCTCCTGGAGCAGAATGCCGACAAGATTTCCAGGCTTTGCCCGGAGCTGAAGGTCGGCATCTACTCCGCCGGCTTGAAGTCGAGGGATACCCGGGAGAGCATCATCGTGGCCGGCATCCAGAGCGTGTACGACAAGGCCTGTGAGCTGGGGCCGTTCGATATCGTGATGATTGATGAATGCCATCTTCTGAACAGCACATCAGACGATTCAATGTACAAGTCCTTTCTGTCCGACATGAAAGTCATCAATCCCAACTGCCGCGTGATCGGTCTGACGGCCACGCCATTCCGCATGAAAGGCGGTCTGATCTGCCAGAAAGAGAACTTCCTGAATGAAGTCTGCTACGAAGCCGGCCTCAAGGAAATGATCCTGCAGGGCTATCTGTCGCCGCTGGTTGCCCGGGCTGGCCGCGCAGAAGCGAATCTGGACGGCCTGCATGTCCGTGGCGGCGAATTCATCAATGACGAGATCGCTGCGGCCATGGACAAAGAGGAGCTCGTCGATGCTGCCTGCCGGGAAATCATCAGCATGACCCGTGACCGCAAAAGCGTACTGATTTTTACTTCCAGCGTAGAACATTGCAAGCATGTCGCCGAAAAGATATCCAATCTAACCGGAGAGGAATGCGCCTTCGTCACGGGCAATACGCCGCCCGGAGAGCGCGCTGAAACCATCGCGCGCTTCAAACGGGAATTTGTGGCCGACGATCTGTTCGGAACACCGAAGAAACCCCTCAAGTTCCTCGCGAACGTGAATGTGCTAACCACCGGTTTCGACGCTCCCGGCACCGATTGCGTCGTCCTGCTGCGCCCAACCAACTCGCCTGGACTTCTCATCCAGATGGTGGGAAGAGCGACCCGACTTTCTCCCGAAACCGGAAAAAAGGAAGCATTGATTTTGGACTACGGCGGGAATATCCTCCGGCATGGCCCGGTAGATATGATTCGCGTTGTAGACAAAACACCCGGTAGCGGTGAAGCGCCAGCAAAAAAGTGCCCGAACTGCCTGGCTCTTATTTATGCAGGCTACCAGAAATGTCCGGTTTGCGGCTATGACTTCCCACCGCCGCAGAGAAGCAACATCACTGAAACAGCTTCAAAGGAAGACATCATCTCGGACGAAACCATCCGAGAAGAGCATAAGGTTCTAAACGTGCATTATGCGGTGCATGAAAAGAGAGGTGCTGACCCAAACACGCCCAGAACGATGAGAATCGACTATGAGATCGATTTCAACCGATACAAGTCCGAATGGGTTTGTCCTGAGCATAAGGGCTATGCAAGAGAAAAGTTTGTGAAATGGTGGGTAAAACGTGCTGTGCAAGGTTGCCTGGTGCCAGACACGGCAGAGGAAGCCGCCCAAATGGCTAAAGAAGGTTGCTTAGCCCAACCACTAACTGTCACGGTGAAGCATATTGCCGGCGATAAGTTCGAGCGTGTCACCGGGTGCAAACTAGATGTAAAGCCGGTTTGCAAACCAGCTGTCGCCTTCGACGATGGCCATGACATCCCTTTTTGATCAAGAAACCAAGGAACACAAATGAACCTAACGAAGATCTTTCCGCTTATCCTGATTGTGCTTGATGTTGGAGCCGCCCTAGCATACGCTTGGCATTCTGATATTCGGCATGCCGTCTACTAGCTCGCGGCAGCAACTTTAACCTTGACCGTCACATTTTAACTAAGGAGATTATATGGAATTTAAGAACATAATGCAGCCTTCATACAGCTACCGCTTTCGGGGCTGGCACCGGTTAGGGGGAAAGCATTCCCGATTACCGGCTTCGACACTGACTGCGTCTTTGCTGAGATCGACAAAGATACTGCCGTATTCGACCGTGACAACTGTGAAGTCGACCAATGGACAGGGCTTTTGGATCAGGCCGAACAGATGGTTTTCAGCAACGATATCGTCGAGGTCCGTAATACCATCGGATGCACGGTCGGACTTTTTATCGTCCGCTACTGCAGCCGTGAAGGACGATACGTCCTTGAAGGTATGACGCCGGGAGCTAACAGAAGTCGTCTCACTGTTCTCCAGAACATCCGGGTCGTTGGAAACACGCATGAAAAACAATGCAATAGAAAGGAATATGCACATGCCTGAAAACAGTATCATATGGAAGAGTCCCGTCTGTGAAGCATATGAAGAAAATGTCAGTGAAGATGAGCGCTGGCATGTTTCTCGAAAGCAGAGCGGTACAGAAAAACCAGAGATATACCTCTCCAACTATGACCTTTTACTCACTCCGGTCGGCATCGGATGCAGCATCGAGGAATGCTTTGAGAAGTTCATAAAGGCTTGCGACCGCTACACAGAGCGGCTCACAAAAATCAGGGATGCGGCACAGACTGAACTCGATGCCCTGCGTGAAAATGAAATATTGAAATAACATACGGTCGGGGGAGGCGGCACTCCTCCCCTGACCTGAGCAAAAACTTCAGACAGGAGACCATCACCTATGAGCAATATATCCGACAACTTTATCTACGACTGGGCTAGAGATTTTATACTGATTCTGCCGGAGGTAAAATAATATGACAGACAAAGACGAAATCATTCGCGCCCTGTCCCTCTGGTTCAGGCCGAGCGATGTCTTTGAAGTCCGCGTCCTCGGAGCGACATCATCCGGCAACCGGATGGAGCATACCGTTTCAGGATACTTCGATTATGAGCATATCACAGAAGCGGCAGACGCCATCGGCAACCTCTACGCCTGCCGAGGCGTGTATGCGACGGCCAACCCGGTCAAGCGCGATCTATTGGCACGGGCAATGAACCGCCTCCGTGACATAGGTAGAAACGAACCTACTACTTCAGATGCTGATATCTTGCGGCGGCGATGGCTTCTCATCGACTGCGATGCTGATCGGCCCACTGGCATTTCCAGTACTGATGAGGAACACGAGGCCGCTCTAGCTAAGGCAAACGAAATCAAGAACGGCCTGTCATCCCTCGGTTGGCCAATGCCCATCATGACCGATTCGGGCAATGGCGCACAAATGATGTATGCCATTGATCTTCCTGCTGTCGATGGAGGCTTGGTACAACGCTGTCTGAAAAATATCGCAGCAGTATCAGACGAACACGTCCATGTGGATTTAAGTGTATATAACCCGGCCCGCATCTGGCGCATCCCCGGCACGATGAACTGCAAGGGTGACAACGCTGAGGGTTTCCGGCCCCACCGAATGGCGCATATCCTTGAGGCGCCAGAGGAAATCATCACGGTAACCGAAGAACAGCTTCGCGCGCTCACGGAGGAAGTTCAGGAGGACATCCGTACCGAAACCACATACCAGATCGAGGGAGAGTCCTTTGATCTGGATGCCTGGATCGCGGCGCATTGTCCCGATATCGGCCCAGCGCAACTCTACAAGGACGGGCGGAAATGGATTTTTCCCGTCTGCCCTTTCAATTCCGACCACAGCAACCGCTCCGCCGCCCTGTTCCAGAACGCCGCCGGCGCGATCGGCTTCCGCTGCCTGCACAACTCCTGTCTTGGAAACGACTGGCGCAAGCTCCGCGTCATGCTCGAACCGCGTTGCTATGACAGGATAGAACCGCGTGAATATCCTGAAGTGGACCTGTCCGGGCTGCTTGGCATGCGCACGAAACCCTCGCCGGTCGTGGCAGAACTCAGACAAGAGCTGCCGCCGCCCACTCTTCAGGAGGAATTGGCTCCCGAAGTATCGGAAGAGGAGCTGAGGGAAACGCTCATCGAGACGCTGCCGTTTCCCGAACACTTGTACAGGATTCAGGGGCTCGTCGGAGACGTCATGGCGACAACATTGGAATATTCCAGCACGCCAAATAGACCCCTGGCTCTTTCAGGCGCACTGGCTCTCATGTCGTATCTGGCTGCAAGAAAGGTTAAGACCCCGACGGGCTTGCGGTCGAATATCTATCTTCTGGCTCTGGCAGGCTCCGGTTCCGGCAAGGAACGCCCGCGTGACATCAACCAGATCATCATTGAGGAAGTAGGACTCGGCCTGGGACTGCTCGACGGCGTGGCCTCTGGCGCCGGCTTGGAAGACATGCTCATCGTGATTCCGGCGCTGCTCTGGCAGAGCGATGAATTCTACTCGACGCTAGAAGAAATGCTGCGCGAAGGCAGTAGTGGCAACAACACCATCATGGAAAAGCTCCTAAAAATGTATACGACGTCGCACAAGAGCTATGCCACACGAGCCAAGGCCGGCAAGCAGCCCGTCAGCATCCCAAATCCGAACGTGACGCTTTACGCCACCACTACGCCAAAGGCATTCTTCGATCATGTGAACGATCGCTTCCTGGCAGACGGCATGTATGCGCGACTGAACCTGATGGTGGCGGAAAAGCCCTACGAAGGACATCTGCCGCTGGAACCGCAGGTGCCGCAGGAGATTATCGAACGTGCCAGACAATGGGCAATCTTCAAGCCCGAAGGCAGCGGCAATACCAACCTCAAGGCCATGCTGACCCCGTATACCGCAGATGCGGCACCCATGGCCATCGAGCTGTTTCAGAAGCAACAGAAACGCCTGGTCGAGATGCGCAGCCGGGATGCGCCGGAATGGAAGTGTTCCATCTGGAACCGATACTGCGAAACGGCACTGCGATATGCGCTTATATACGCTTGTTCTGTGGCATCCAGACCGGAGCTGACTGTCCTCACGCCCGATGCCCTGCGCTGGGGAGGCGAGTTCGTGGAATGGGAGATGGAAAACAAGTTCTACATGACCGACAAGAACTACTTCAAGACCGACTTCTCCAAGCTACAGGACATCGCTCTGACGGGCATCCGGAAATGGCACAAGGAACACGGACTGGGTGTGCCGATGCCAGGATGGAAATTCAACCGGCTCCTTGATGGGCAGCCTCCGAACATCGTCAAGGCCGTCACAGAGAGCTTGCTAGCCCAGGAACGGATGTTCTTTAAGACGTCCGGAAGGGGCTTCAAGTATTCGCTGAAACGCTTCTGAAAATTGAAGCCAAATGGAAAAAAGAAAATTGGGAAAAAATCAAAAAGGTCAAATGAAAATCAATTGCTCGTCAAATGAGAAAAGTTGTAAATATGTATAAATAATATAGTTATATATAATCATCTCTCTATTTGACCTATTTCCTCTACCCCCCCCTCGCGCGACATTTTTTCCTGACCCTTTCTAGGTAAACGCCCATTTTTGCGTGTGTGCTATCGCGCGCGCGAAACAAATCCACTTTCAACAGAGGAGCTCACAATGTTTCCGGTCGTGCGAGAAAGCATGGTCTGCGGTGAGTTCTGAGTCCATTGCCTAACTGGTGGACGCCCAATGGAAAGCCGCGCTGGTCCGCCGTCATGGCGGCAACGGAGCGACCATCACCCAGGTTTCGCGGTCGAGTGTCAGGGGATTACGCGGCCCCGCATCCAGTCCGCGCACAGTTGCCATACGAGTCCAGAACAATCACAAGAAAGGAAATTGCAATGAGAACCGAAAAGCTGCATATCAAGCTCGCTCAATCCAATGGCAAGGACATTGGCATGAAGGTCACAATCTGGCGCTCCCACTCCGGCAAGTCGTGGGGCTTCTCCACGGAGCCTGACCTGGAGTTCGACCTTTCAATGTATGACCGGGTTTTTGACGCCTACTGCGAGCTGGCGGGCTTCGATGACAAGTTCGACGCCGTGTGGGAGAACATTCCAACAGCCCGCTACATCTCGCCTGTGGTGTCAATGGGTCGCTCAGTCCGTTCGTCCGGCAAAAACTTCCTATCGAGGGCAGACATCGTCTCCCTGCTTGAGCAGGCGTACTATCCCGTATGGAAGGCTGCCACCGCTAGGACGCTCGCCTATGACCGCGGGAAAGGATGGTTCGATACCACAGACGAAGCCAGCGGCCACATGGACTGGGACGCATATCATCAATTCCAGCATGAACAGTGGACAAAGCAGCGGCAGACAGCGCAGCAGTAAACAAGTCACAGGCAACGCTCACAGTGCCGGCCCTCACGACAGCTGGCAGAGGCAATAGGTTCGCAATGTGGATTAGAGAGTATGCGACCGAAACCGCCGTGCGCGTGTTTTAAGGCCCATAGAACGCGTTTTGCGGCACTCAGAGGGATATTGAATAGAAAAGGTACTCCGACCCCAAAACAGCCTCCTATGGCAGCGGAAGGAGTCGAGCTATTAAAGAGAGTTTCCGCACCTGACCGCCCGCCGCATTTCAAGGGCATTTGCGGTCGATTTCAGGGCTTTCCGTGGCCATTTGCGGTTCCCATGCAGGGAGCAAGTCCAAGCGCCTGAAAACGCATCTGTGAGCGATTCTACACACATCGAAAAAGCAAGCAAAAAGGATTACTCGATCAATGGAAATAATCAATATGAAGCTCTCGGACATCCATCCGTACGAGCGCAATCCGCGAATCAACGACGCCGCTGTGGAAGCGGTCGCCAAGTCCATCCAGGAGTTTGGTTTCAAGAATCCGATCATCCTGGATAAGGAACACGTCATTATTGCCGGCCACACCAGATACCGGGCCGCAAAGCAGCTTGGCCTGCCGGAAGTGCCCTGTGTGATTGCTGGAGACCTGACGCCGGAACAGGTCAAGGCTTTCCGGATTGCCGATAACAAGACAGCAGAGAT
>Ga0172378_10003121_pt1 | contig 15579 bp, 19 predicted proteins | sample GrowelOW332metaG_FD_119755 | JGI IMG/M metagenome (GOLD analysis project Ga0172378, IMG submission 119755) | Groundwater microbial communities from an aquifer near a municipal landfill in Southern Ontario, Canada - Pumphouse #3_1 metaG | ecosystem: Environmental > Aquatic > Deep subsurface >... | reverse complement strand
ATCCCTGACATTCGACGTATAGGAATCTATGTAACGGCTAAACTCGACATAACAGTCCGGGTCGTCCAGAAGGTTGGCATACACCATTTTTATCGTCACCTTCTTGCCTCGCAGGTCATAACTCTGCAAGTATGCCTCGATTAAACGAGAAATATTACTTACCTGCACCGATGTGGACGGCAGTTCTCCGGACGCATTTTCGGATATTTCGTCGTGTGTGATGGGAAATTTCTGATACTCCACACCGTTAAACGTGATGTCCGTATCCCAGCCGGCAAAGTTAAGGTCATTCCCGTCACCGGCCGGGTCTTCTATCGTGTAGAGATATATCGGAGACTTGGCGCGCTTTCGGGATTCGTCGATGAAAGCCTGGTTTGTGTCTATTGTCATCAGAACACCCTGTCGAGATTAAACTCGCATTGAAAGATTCCGCTTACATAAGTTGTCTTAAAACTACCCTTACGAAACCGCACATTATAAGTAATACCGTCGAACGGATTGACGACCGTAAACGATGTCAACGAGCCGTATTTGCCGTTATAAAAACTGATATATTCCTGAAGTTTTGTATAAGTAAGATTTGGACTTTTAACTTTAAATCCCAGCAAAACCCCGGAAGATAATAATCTTGTCTCGCTTGCCTGGTTGTCAAACTTAGATTCTCCGACATTGAAGTCGCGCTCTTCTTCGCAGGATTCACGTGCTAAGGTAAAATCAGCCATTATCCATACCTCTTGTAGGTTTTTCTTGTCATACCATTACGCACGGTATCGGCGTTGATTACATTCACCACGGTATCGGGGTCACTCGCGATTGCAGCATTTATCGCGTCAGTAGTGATGTAATTGGCTATCGTTATATTGCCGGCGGTTTGTTTATTGGCATCGTATTTCGGGACGACTTTCTCGCCTTCGTGAAGTTTATAAACTCCTGATTCAGGGACATAATCAATACCGGTGGCAAAACCGCCAAGACTCAATCCCGATGTATTAAAAGAACTCCCCGCAATATTGGATACTCCTGCCGTTGAACCGCCAAAGAACATACTTCCTATTCCAGTCAAAGCTTTTACCACCATTATTCTTGCCATTGTTTCGGCGAGTATCTTTAAAACCATATCGCCGAACGCAACAAAATAATCCTGCGCTGTTTTTAGTTGTCCTTTCAAAACGTCGTAAAAGAAATCCCCGGTAACGCTTTCCATCGAAGAAATCATATCGCTGGCCGCTTGGGCACCCATTTGCGCCCAATCACGCATATCGGTTAACGACTTGTCGAGGCTTGACTTGAAACCGGATGAGAATTTAGTAAAGAACTGGTCAAACACTCCGGCAGATTCGTTTATTTTTCCCTTGATAGTATCGACAGTGTCCTTAATACCGTCGGCTAAAGCGTTTTTCTTTTGTTCGATGTTAGAGATAATCTCTGCAGCGCGCTGTTCTGACAAATCGGCAGCTTCTTTAAATCCGTCGGATACATCTTTTAACGTTTCAGATACCGCTTTAAATTTACTCCCGATGAAAGGGATTTTCTCTCCCCAGGAGATAAATTTAGCGATACTCTTTACCGCTTCAGCTAAGGCGTAATTGACTCCTGCGGCGAACGACCAAAATAAAGCTTTAAGCTCTTCCCAGTATTTAAAAGCTAACCAGACGGCTGCCGCGGCCGCGGCTATTGCGCCCAAAATAGGTAGAGAAGCTACTAAAACAGGAGCAAGGAGTGAAAACCCCATAACCAAATTAGGCAAAATCAATAACAGCGCCCCGAATGCAGTGGCAACTACCCCTATTACTGCCACCACTCCAAGCAATATAGTTGATAATAATTGATGACTCTGCGCCCATTTCGTCACGTTTATTACAATCTCTCTGATTTTATCTACAATGGGAGTAATGATAGGCAGTAGATTGTTTCCCAGCGTTTCCGCCAAGTCTCCTACGGCATTCTTCAATCTTGTCATCGCTCCGTTAAGAGTCTTTGTGTCCTTCTCCGCCATTCCGCCGAATTTGCTCTTTAACAAATCTAACGCATACGCCGCTTTCTCCGACGACGTCATAAAATCAAGTTGCGCATTATCACCTTGACGAAGCTCGGGAATATATCGCCCTAACATCTCGACGTTACCGGACATAGCCATACCGACATAACGCGAGGCGGTGCTTAAATCAAATACACCGGCAGCGGCTAAATCAACGGCTATTTTTACTCCCTCAAATGACTTTTTTAAGTCGCCGGTATAAGGCAATAGTTCCGTTACAAGCTGGGCTATCTCTTCATCACCATAAGTTGTGGCGTTTTGCATCGCCGCGGCAAAAGCTTTGACCTCTTCCGAAGCACCAGAATATCCATAACCGACATTTTTTAACTGTTGTTCCAGTCGGGAATATATTGTTTGTTCATCTGCCGCCGATTTCACAATTAAACCGGAGACGGCTGTAATCGCCGCTCCGGCAATCGTTAGATTTCTCCCAAGGTTTTTAATACGCTGCTCGTTGTCCTGTATTAACTTTTTCAGGCTGGCAGTATCGGCTTTGACTTTATCTATCGCCAAATCCCAACTGCGAGTATCCAGCGTTAATTTACCTACTATCGCTCCGGCGTCGAACATTTAACCTTTCCTAATGTATTTTAGAGTTTCCCAGTTTTCTTTAATAAGCTCTTCGGCATCGATGTCGGTTTCGCGTATTTGCTGCTGTATCTCTGACATATAGTTACGATAATCCTTGTCTTTTGCCATGGCCACTCTTGCCGCCCGAGTTCTAAGGAGATGCTCTTTTAAAAGCTTCTTCTTCGCTTCTCTCATCCAGAATTCAAGATCACGGATATCAAGGTTGAGCAACTCCTCATAACAAAATTGTCCTGGAAAAGCAGAGGCAATCAGGACTAAGGCTTTGCCTCTGCCTTTAAAGGGTTTTTTGCTTTCGCTCCTTCACTTATCGACGACATTATAAAATTAAGCACTTCCCCGAGAATTCTGATATCTATTCCCTTGAATTCTTCTATGGGAGCGCCTGTTAATATGGATAGCTGCTTTATTGGAGCAGTGTCGTCTTTACTGTCAGCCTCTTTTTTTATTTGGGCAATGGTATCGATGGTAACCCGTTCAACGCGGTATTCCTTGTCCCCGATAATCCCGGCCTCAATAACAATCGGTTCGGAAAGTTGCTTAACATCGTCTTTTTTTAATGTAGGCATTGTGCCCATCCTTTCTTTAGTAAGCCATATTTTATGCTCCCATATACCAGATCAACTTGCTGCTGGCGTCAGGGAACCCTTTAAACACGATTTTATATACCCGCTGATTCTCGGCGTCGAAAACCACCTCTAAATCAGCTTTCGGACAGGCCTTGGGGATTACCAGCCAGTCCTTAGAATCGGACGATGCCACGCCGTTTACAATCGGCTTTAATATCAACTGCTCGGCATTGTCATACATCGACACGCCTACCTTGTTATAGACGCTGAGCTTGTTGAGGCTCACTGTAGCGCCCATAACAGCCGTGCTCAGCGTCGCCAAAGACGACCTTGATAACGGGACTTCCACTTCACACGCCGAAACACCGACGCCAACCTCGTCGACGTTGGTAACCCCTGCCTGGTCTTCATTGACTGGCTTACTCTCCTCCGTGTATCGGAATGTAACTCCTCCTTTAGTTTTCCCTAAGCTCGTCGAGTTGAAATAAACTTCACATGGCCCTAAGTCTTTTATCACTTTGTTCCTCCTTGGTTATGCGTCCTGAGCTCTCAAGACGTAGTTTGTTGATAATACAAACAATCCTTTTTCATCCTGCCCTACGGACTGCGGCAATGTTATTGCCTCGATGACATTGGCGTAAAAACTTCCCAGCGTTATCCCCCTTTTACAATGTAACGCGGCATAAACAACCTCGGCATTAGCCAGCGCGTCGAAATAATCCGCTGACTTGGACAATACCTGTATAGTCTTCTCCTGATAATCCGCGAGATACTGATCCGGGCTTCCTCCGGACTCAATCACGATCACGTGCGTATCTGCTATCCCGGAGGGAGCCGCGCCGGCGAAAAGATAGGTTCCGACGGTTAAGCTCGTATTGGTATCGATGTAATCACAGATTTCTTTCAATAAAGGATTAGTCATTTCTTCACCGCGTCGTTGACTATTTTCATATATAAATTTCTGCGTGATACCATCTTGCTTTCCAAAAACTTCGGCCCGGAACTCGGATCGGTGAATTTATACCCGACGCCTTCGTGCAACCTGTGGGCATACGGGGTGTTAAACCCGACAATAACGGTAATCGCATTGTTTTTCTTACCTCCGGGACTGGAGGTATTCGCTTTCCCGGGTTTGCCGTCTTTGGATACCGCAACGAGTTCATCGTCAACAAACACGCTTCCGGATCCGCGCAACCATCCTTCCTCTATCGGCACCGTCGGAGCAATGTTAACGCAATCACTCATCAGCTGCGTTCCGGCTTGACCCATACCTATTTTCGCACGCTCGAGAATTTCTTTTGTTACCTTCGGGAATTTAATATCAAAGTCTCCGCTCATATCCTAAACCAGGTATAACCACAAAATCACGTTGGAAAAATCCTGCTCTTTACTTATCGCGATAATGCTGCGATCTACTCCGTTAACAGTAAACTTATCGTTATGAGTTACCGTTCTGTTCTCCAGCATTACCTGCATATCAGAAACTACCTGCTCCCCGGATTGGTTACGGACGAGTCTTGTTTTTTCTTCAATCCTGCACCTGACGGTAGTGGACGAAAAAGTCTTCTTGCCCCACTTATCGAGCGTCGCAGTCTTTAAAGTCCCTGTATGGATTAAATAAGCGCTAATCATACCGCCGCCAACTCCTCTTCATAAGCCTTGTGCGAATCGATCTTTATCAATTTACTGTTGGACAACCTCACCAGACTATCTTTGCCGTCTTCTATTGCCTGCTTGGTTATCGGGTAAATATGGCATTTGCAATTAGGGTGTAATGGCGGCTCTTCTTCCAGCTTCGGGAAATCAGGATCATTTCCGCTTATGGAATACACCCTGCCGGCATACTGCTGGCAGATCTCGCAAATCTCGGAGTGCGTGTCCCATTGCACCAGGTCAAGGCCGTAATCCAGAGCGGTGTTCTTCAACCCAATGTTCGACGCCTCGGACATCCTCGTCCTGGCCACAAGCTCGGCGTATTTATCCGGACTGTAACTGCGGCCGTTGATCTCGATAAATTTGCCCTCTCCGAGTTTGTTCTTTAACTCTCCAAGAATCTTATCGGAAACCGTCCGACGTGCCTGACCTTCAATGGCGCCCTCGGCAATCATACGCGTAATCGCCTTATCCTCAAGAACCCTCTGTTGAGTGGTCATCAACAGCCTGTGAAACTCCTTTTGGATACTGTTGTTCGCATACAACAGACTTACAGCCATATCATCTACCAGCGCTTCTGCGGCTCTGGTATGTATTGACGCAAAAACGTCCACCTTGGAAGTAACTCTGTATTTCTTTAACATCTCCGCGGCAATGTCGACGCCGGTGCGGTATGATCCAGGGATTTCTTTCCTTGTCCAGGAATAAGCAGATTTATTTAATCCCTTAACGATGACATCAACCTGCGCCAATATCGCTTTGGCCCTTATCTGCGCCGCTTCGGTAAGGTCTACGCGCGCAAGCTGTGCCAGCAGGTCTGACTTAGCCTTGCTATAAATAGCCTTGAGTGTCTTAATCTTGGATTCAAAAAGCAACCGATCGTAACTCAATCGTTATCCTCCGAGATGGTGGTATCGGCATTCTGCTCTTCATCGCGGCGCACGTCACCACAGAACAGGTTATCTTCCACAAGCGCACAATCCTTTATCCAGGCCTGCGCTATGGCGCAAATCGGGATAGTCCCGGCAGAAGAATACTTCTCCTTGACTATTCCCGCCTCGGTGACCCCTTGGGCCTGTAGCGCCATCCTGGCGTCAATATCGGCAGAATAAGCAAGCAGAAACAAAGCCTGCTCAAGCTGGGCGTATTTCATTGTGCCTACGACAACGGTGGGGAAAGAATACTGCCCGGAATTAAGCTGCCGGTAAGCCATAATAAGTGCCTGTATCTTCTGCGTTGCTGTTGCGCCAGTCCAAGATGTCGCGTTAAGACGCGCCTCAAAATACAACTCGGCTTCCGCTACCGTAACCCAGGAATTAGTCCCGACTATTATGCTGGCCGCCATACGTTACTCCTTCTTGAAAACAAACGAATAGATATCTTCTCTTCCGCAATCAATCTCTCCTGCGTTAACTTCTAAACACTTAAATCCGTAATACCGCATAAAATTTATCAACCCATCCTGCGTGAAGTAATAATAGTGCTCGTCCTTGCGAAAATGCCTCGACGCTATTACGTGCGACCCTCCCTTGAATATCGGCATAGAGATAAACACAAAACCTTTTATCTTCTGAAGCAATATCCCCGGGTATCGAATATGTTCCAAACTATCGAAAAAAGTCACCCCTTCGGAGTCAATCTCGTTGTTGTATGGGTCAAAGAACAACCCGTTGTTCCTCAGCCAACCGGTTGCGGCAGGGTTAATGTCATACCCTACTGCATTACCGCGCGCCTTGATAAACGCCCCGCAACCGATACCGATATCCAACACTTTCCCCCGGCAATATTGATTCACCAGGTCAACGCGGAACTTTGTTATCTTCTCTCCCGTTTCCGTGTGCTCATACCTGGAGTATTTGGATAAATACTGCTCGTCGTATGGGTTACCCTTTACCGGATAATATCCAACGCCTTTCTCCGGGGCCCAGACCAGCTCATTCTCCATTATTTGCTTTATTACGGAGTCCATCTGTAATCACTCCAGTTATAACCGTAATACTCTGCAGGGCGCATAGTAAACTTGTGTAGCAACTGCCTGCTTGATAAATCTATTGCGTATTGGTTGCAGATAAACCCGGCATACTGCGACGCTGTTTTCTCGTCTATGTTTAATGATTTTATACGCTCGTATAAATCTCCGACGTCTCCGGTCAGCCTTAGGACGAGCTTATCGTTGTCGCAGAAATGCAACCCGCAGGTTGCGAATTTCTTTCTTCTCAGCACTCCTTCGAATATCGTTGTAGATGAGAAAGAAGTGAAGCAATCAAACGTATTAAATAACGTCTCTACGCTCTCATCTACAACAACCACGTTCTTATACTCGCGCACGAAAGCGGTATCTTGACGGTCTTTGAAGGCTGTTTTATACAACGGATGGTCTTTATAGATAAACGTAACGTCCGGATTGCTGCTTACAACCAAATCGATATAATCCCGGAAATTCTTTATTTTGGGATTGATACTATGCTGAAGAGACATATCAAAAACAGTCTGCCCGAAGATGACAATATGCTTATCATCTTTTTTTAATCCATATTTATGGAACAAGTCCTCGTCGCAGATGGTAGCGGGCTGCGCTTCACGCGTGCTTTCAGGAAGCCATATCTCTCCGTATGAAGTATCGCCCATAAACTTTTTAATCTCATTCTCCGGGCAATACTGTAACCCCGAATAATCAAACAACATCCTGTTCCCAAAGAAAGCCTCCGTCCAGAGATACCGAATATCATATTTTCTGCATATCTCAGCTGCATTTTCAGAAGCCGGGCAAAGTTTCTGCGCGATAACGACGAAGTCCATACCTTTTATGACTTTATCCAGGTCGTCGATACCGTAAGTAAAATTACCTTTGTATCCTCCCTGCAGTTTATATGCTTCCACGTGCCACGAACTGTCGAGAGTATAGACGTCGTAATATTCCGAGATGAACCGGTTATTTAGAATTTTAACCGCGTTTTTAGGCTGCATCCGCACAAGTAGCAGTTTCTTCTTGCGAGCGCGTAATTCCTCAAAGTTCTCGATGACCTTTGCTTCCGGGATTTCTTTGTTACACTGATGAGTGTTGCTTATGCAGTTGCAAAACGGATCAGGCGCGGCCGTCCCGAGTATCTCATCGCCCATACGCTTATCAGACAATAACTCCGGTTTAACACTCCCACCATATACGCAGTAAAACTTTTTCTTTATCGCCATACACAACGGCAGAAAATACGACGGTAATCCAATGACCATATCGGATAAAGCGCACAACCCGAAAGTAGTGAATACGTCGGTTTCGCCGTTGTTTAACGGCAAATCTATCCCGGTTAGCTGTCCGTCAAGCCATTCTTCCCCAGGGCGGGCATCAGCTACCGAGATATAAAAATATTCATCTCGGTATTTATCTATTAAAAGCTGTAAATATTCCGATTTCGGGTTGCGCGCCGGGTTGCACCATTCCGCGCGCACGGTAGGGTATTTAATGATACAGATTTTCTTATCGGTCTTTATCCCGGACAGTATAGCTTTTGCTTTATTTACCCAGTCAGGCTTCACCGGCATTGAAAAATCATATTCCTTGACCTTGCCGACTGAATCTTCAAACCCCTGGGCGATATTGAGATTCTTTTGCAGCCGTCCACGGTGATAATCGAAATGCTTCATCACGCATTTCCCAGACAATTCACCCCAAACCCCGTCACCCTGGGCCTCGATGTTTTTTTTCTGCGTCTTCAGTTCTGTCTGCGGCTTAATGAAAAACAGATTATCTATTTTATGATATAACTCCGGGAACGGTGTCGTAAGAAAAACCTTGTTATATCTTTTTACAGCGTCAAGAACAAACGGACGTTCGTAAATGTTATCCCCTAACCCGTAATACCCGTTAAACCAAATGTTGTCTTTTGGAAAATCTCCGAACTCAAAACATTTCAGCGCGCTATTCCGATTAAGGTTCACTATTCGCGCACGAGATCTCATTTCGCCGGCCGCTTCGTTAAACTTATCTATATACCCCTGGTAGACACCATCTTCCTGGACTTCCGGGTATCCGTTATGCCACCAGGCTTGTTTACCGCCCTTGCCGTGCATATCAAAGCCGAGAAGGTATATCTCATCGGCTCCAAGACATAAAGCAAGGTTTACCGCCGCAAAACCGCTGTTCCCGCCCAGCGCAACCCCGTGAATAATACTTTCGGAAAGCAATCCTTTATATTCCTTAAGCCTTAATACCTCTTGCGGATAAGGGAAAATATTCGCCTCAACCGCCACCTTTAAGGATTTTGTATCCTTGAATTTCTTCTGCGCTTCCGGGCCCAATGATCCGTTCTCAATCCATCCCCATAAACGGCTGTCTGCAAAAATAATTATTGACGGGTCAATCTTCTCAAACGCACGATTGACACCGATGATCAGCTCACCTTCAAGCTGGGAAAAATCGAAGTCTTTAATACTCTCTCCACCACCAACGATAAAACACCTCTTCCCAGACCAGGCGCCGTCCTGTATAACGTCGTGCAGGTATTTAGGCGCAGGTGATACCGGCTCTTCCAAGGGTTTATTTGTCGGTAAATCAGACATCGTCAGCATTACCATTTTTTCCCCACGGCTATCTTGTAAGACAACTGCAATCTACGCCAAAAACTAAGCGACATAACCCAGGCCTTAAAGTCAACGGCTATTGCGTTGTTAAGTTTCTTTGTCTCCCTGCGTATTTTCTTCGCCTGTTTCTGATTCATTTCTCCCCCCAAGGTTTATAACCGGCAGAGGGAAAGATTGCTCCCGCCCTCTGCCAGCCTCACCGGACTCTATGCTTACGCCGTTGCGCAGCGCTGGATCTGGTTTATGTCTCCAATACCGCCGCCATACCTCATATACCCGGCAGTGGTATCCATATAAGCCAGAATGTCAAAGTCGCTGTACAAGGTCAGGTCCATCCTATAGCCACCCTTCATCTTGGCCTTAGGAAGCACAACGTAATACTTGTCCGTCGCAGACTGCATCATCGTAAACTGCGGCACGACGTTGTATACGCTGCGTTTCTCACTGCCCTGGAACGCCTGCTGCATTATCGCTAATGCCCGTATGATCCTGCCCTTAAGCTGTATCGGGGCAGAAATAATGAACTGACTATTCGGAGTTACACCATAGCCTTTGTCCTTACAGGCCAGGAGAATAGTCTCACAGGCTTTGTTGATGGTATTGATGTCGCGGATCGCCTCATAGTCCTTGTCGCTATTGGCCACTCCGGAAGGAGTAACTGCCTGCCAGGCAAGATTTTGCGATGACGAGACGGCATCAAGCAGGGTGTAAAACGCCTGGGCGCGGGAAGAATAGGCTTTATTACGAAACGCGATGGCGGTATCTTCTATTGTCCAGTACTGCTTATCGTCGAACAGCGTCCTGCTCCAACCGAGCGCGCCACCGTAAAGGTCAAAACTGACGGTAGCTTTGCTGCCGCCCATTTTGTAGACCTTTATCTTCTCGCCGGCCTTGACCTTGGAAAAAGTAAGCCCATTTTCAACATCCAGAATTTCAAAACCGGACTGGTTTGTCCCGGAGAAATCCCTGATGTCATACAATGACTCGTATCCCAGGTCATAGTCAGTGCCGACGTTAAACTTCTGCAACACCTGCAACACCTCGGCCGGGAAATCGCCTTTAGTGGCGAATGCCTGTATTGCAGCCCTCAGCTGTGGATTCTTTTCCGGAGCGCGGAAAAAGGCGTTCATCGCCGCTTTGAACTTAGCGACGTGTTCCGCCTTGCTGAAATCTACCGCTCCCCAGTCGTTGATCACTTTTCCTTTAAATCTCACTGTTTCCTCCTTATGCTTGATTTTTGGTTGAATGCAACCTTAGGACACAATCCCAAGTTTGCCGTCGAAGTCGACCTCCATATACGTGTCGGCAGCGACGTACGCATTACGCGCTACACCGCAGAGAACTGCCCCTGTCGGCTTGTTTACTGAGTTGTACATCTTCCCTCCGGAGTAATACACCTTATCTCCTGCAGCAAAGGTGTTGCCGGTGGTAGTGTCTTTGGGCAGATATGCGTTCTTGCATTCGATAACTAAGACCGCAGATGCCCCGGCTTCCGCCGCTTCCACGATTACTCCGACCACATCTTCAACCTTAGTTACCTGCCCCGCGGTATATTTAGCGGTAGGCGCGGTAACTACGATAGAAGATTCTATCGGCGCTCTGAAAAAAGGTGCTGATAAACTCATGCTTTTCCTCCTATTGACCGGTTATGCCGGTATAAAATCGTTGTTTTTAGGATCTTCCAGGTTGTCCGAATCGCCCTGACGATCACCTGGAGGCGTTCCCGTTCCTGACGCAGCGGACGGATTATTGTTCCCTGCTGCCGGCGTTACCCCGAAAAGTTTTGCGGTTTCCGCGTATTCGGCAAGCTGGGCGTCGATGAACTTGTTGACGTCTGTCTTTAGCGCGGATTCATCCTTAGCCTCGCTTTTGAACCCTTTGAAATTGCGGTTCATAAACGAAAGCGCCTTCTCGTCGACCTTGCGTTCAGTGGCCAATGTTTTGAATACCCCTTCAGCCTTCCCGACGATAATCTGCGAAGAAAGTTCGGCGATCTTGCCGTCCTTTTCCTTGATCTCGGTTTCCCGGGTTTTGCGCAGGTCTTCGAGCTGCTCTTTTATGCGCTTGCCATATTCATACTCGTAAGTCTTCTCGGCCTTTACGTGTTCACTTACCACCTTGTCGGATACCAAATCTTCTTTTGTGTAAATATCCGAAGGTTTGATGTTACCGGCTTTGACTGCTGCAATAATCTCTTCTTTAGTCATTTCGCCCCCTTTACCGCCAAACGCCTGCATAGCGCCCAGCAATGTGGCCCCTGGAAACCCGGGCCGGTTTACCGCGGAATTGCCTAATGCAATGCCGCTAACATTGGTCACCTCTTCGACTTTTACTTCATTGCCCTCCTTTGTGAACTCAATATCCGATTCAATCGATGCCACATCTAACGGCAAGCTTCTGTATTCCGGCTTGATGTATAAAGCGACTATTGAAGACAACTTGCCGCCGATATTCTTTAACGTCTTGCCGACTAATTCGCCGATAGAAACACGCCCATCGTGCGAGTTATCGTCTTTATTGTGTCCGTGGAATATCGTTGTCCCGAATCTTAGCTTGTCGGAAAGCTTGATAATCGCGTCCTGGAAATACTTGAATACCGTATGCCCCTTACCGACCATATTGGCTTCACATTCGCCCTCGTGGCCCACGCAGTAAGCCTTAAATACAGGACTCGGGTCATTGCTTTTAATGCGCGCAAGCGTGTCTTGCGGGATCATATCTTTTATCTCTTCTTGGGAAAAATTCTGTATTTGCGCCTGGATTAGCTGTTTCATACCGCCGCTCCTTGCATTTGTTCTGTCTTTAACTGCTCAAGCTGCATTCTCGCTTTTTCCATCTCCCCTGCTTCTACTTCGGCCAAATTCTCTTTCACCGTCTCGACATCGACATCGGGAATTTTACTGAGTAATGTATCCAGGTCTATCGCTCGTGCCGTATATAACGGCAACCAAATTTCCACAATCTGCTTCATCTTCTGCTCGGAGACAAACGGTATTTCTACGCCAATAGCTTCAGGATTGAAACTCATATTGAACACAAGGTTCGCCATAGCAAGAACCTTTTGGAACAACTCTTCATATCCACCAATCCAGACGGTGCGCTCTTTGGACGTTGAAGCGTTGATTAGCTCGAACAAATCGGTGGACGTCGACCGATTGCTCATCAAGTCCGGAAGGCCGAGGAAATGCACCGGCAGACCGACAATGCCTGATACCATCTTTGCCCGGGTGATGATTTCGTTCTCGATTGATTCCTTGGTTTGGCTGGTAGATTCAACAAAGCTGAACTTACCGGTTGTGGCGATATATTTGCCTATCTTCCAGTTAATCTTTTTGAGCAATTCATTGAGTTTCTCGGCCTGTTCTGGAGTTTCACATTCAAAATGCGGAGTAGGCGCGGAGAATAGATGGTTGATCTTCCTCCAATCCCAGAGAGCCTTGTCTATTCCCTCGATCATCCCAAGGCACAGTCCGGCTTTAGGAGTGGTCTCGTTGACTTTTGTCGTCCTGCCGCCGAAACGTTTATAGACAAAACTTCCTTTTTCAATTCTTTCCAGAGAAGAATTGATGTTATATTCGACCCGCTCATACACCGCGTAATCATCTTCCGGGGTAATGACCTTGTATTTAGTGTCTGTGTATGACAGGTATCTAACCTTAATTTGTTTCTTCCCATTGTCGGGTATCAACTTACAGCAAAACTTTCCTTCCACTTCAGCTTCACGGGCCCAATCCTGGGGGACTTCGTTGTCCAAGTTATTGGCTATCAGAAACGCTTTGATAAATTCCATTTCCCGGGAAGCGGTATCTTCGTTAAACCCTTCCATATAAACCGGCCTCACTCCCTGCCCGATAGTAAAGGCCGCGCGCACGTCGATGATGTTCTTGGCGATAAGGTTCCCCCAGTCGGCCGTCCCGGAATACATCTTGTCAAGCTGCGTTACTATCGAATCGTAACTCGTGTATTCGTTCCCGCGGTATTTACTGGACTGGGATTCAACGGATGTTATGATTCGTCCTTCCAAGATGTCGAGATACGCCTGCATCTGCGCGTTTTCTTTCTTGAGATTACGGATAGTCTTTAATCCAAACATCTACACTCCTTAATCGGGAGAAACATCGTAATCTAATGTTCCGGCGTATGCTTCCTCGCCGCCCAATACCGCTTTGATGGCAAACCCCAGCGCGTCAACGTCATCGTCAACGTCCCCGCCCAAACCATCGAAATTTATAAGGTGTTCTACCAGTTCTGTAACTTTCTTATTCCCGCGCTTAAACCGCAGCGTGCCGTTCTCGACAAGCGGCTGGAATTCCATTGCGCGAACCATTTTATCGGTGGACGTCTGCTCACATTCAACCGGGATACTCACTCCTTCTTCCCGGGAAACTTCATCAATGCGCTGTTTAAACGCCTCGCCGGCGTTGTTCTTCTCAAGCTTGACTTTGTTATACTTCTTTGCCTTATGCTGATTGATAAGATGTTTGGCAAATCCGCTTACCGTTATCTTTTCGCAAAAGCAATCGTCCACGTAGAGAAACTTATCTTCCCCCCGGAACACGTCCACTTTGGCGGTATTATCATTTGACGATTTAAGGCTTGTCGCGGTATCTACCCCGGAACCTCTGCGTGCGATGTTCACCGGCAGGTTGTCATACCACTGGAACCATTCGCGCTTAAACTTTTGCGATTCCGAATCCATTGGGTGCTGTTGATACAACGCGTTCCACACGCGCGACCCGACTTTATTCTTAGTGTCAAGCAAAACCGGTAAAGGGAACCTTTCCGGCCACAGTGCCAGGCCCTCTTTTCTCTGTAAGATGTCGTTAGGCTCCGCAAGGGCCGGAAAGTTCACAATTTCCCAATCTTTATCTTCAGCTAAAATGCGGCCGGCAAGGTCGTCTCTATGCCAGCGGGTCATTATCAGGATCAGTTTGGCGTTAGGCTCAAGACGGGTTAAGACAACGCTCCGATACCACTGCCAGACGTTATCCCTGATAAGCTGTGATTCGGCTTCTTTGTGGTCTTTAAACGGGTCATCAATAATAAACAGATTCGCCCCGTATCCGGTAATTGACCCGCCTACGCCTGCGGTAAGCATTCCGCCGCGATGATCGGCAATATCCCAATCATTGACTGCGCGCGAATCGTCTTTTGTTGATACCGGAAATATTGTCTTGTATATCCTGCTCTCTATCATGTCGCGGTTGTCTTTAGAAAACCCGCGCGCCAAGCTATAGGCGTATGAAGAAAGAATCACGTTGTGGTCAGGATTGCGCCCTAAATACCAGGCCGGGAATTTACGAGAAACGGTTTCGGATTTTCCATTTCTCGGTGGCATAAATATCATCAACCGCTTGTTATCTCCGCGTTCCAATGCTTCGAGTTTGGAGATTAAATACCGTATATGCGGCGGAGACTGATAGTTCCGGTCGGTATAATGACAATAATCGAGATAGTGCCGGCGGGATTTCTCGGCATCAATCTTAATTATTGACAGCCTGTCTTCTTGCGATAATTCCACGACTGAGTTCATCAAGTTCCTGGTCGGATAGCTGGCTTAACGCTGAATTAGTGTTTGTGTTGTTAATGCCTATATGGATTCCTGATTTATCTGGGGCAGGAGATTCCATCCTATCGATGTCGTCGATAACTGACAGCGCGCGGGCATAGTCTCCTTTTGAGAAATATATCTGGTATATCTTTTCTCTGCGACGTTGACGGACTACCTTGCTGGATATAGGAACACTCTTCACGTCGGAGTTTATTGTTTTTCGGATAGAATCTATTTCGTCTTTATAATGGGAAGAATAATAAGAGAGACACGATTGAGAGACTTCTTTACTAAATCTTTCCTTTAAGAAATCTATAATTACGGAGTAACTCCAATCTTCCGCAAGCCATTGCTTTAATTGGAGTTGCTCGTGATGTGTGAGTTTGTTTTTATTTTGGTCTTTCTTCAATGTTGTTAATCCTCTTGGATAAACAAAAAGCCGGTAACCCCATGGCCGTGGCCCACGGAATTACCGGCTTACAACTTTATGCGAGAGCGACTCGCCTATACTCAGATGATAACTTATCTAAAACAGATTGCAAATCAAATAACGTTATTTTGTGTTCTCACCCCAAAAATAAGGTCGCTAACGGTTGAAGACT
>Ga0172378_10003120_pt1 | contig 15584 bp, 12 predicted proteins | sample GrowelOW332metaG_FD_119755 | JGI IMG/M metagenome (GOLD analysis project Ga0172378, IMG submission 119755) | Groundwater microbial communities from an aquifer near a municipal landfill in Southern Ontario, Canada - Pumphouse #3_1 metaG | ecosystem: Environmental > Aquatic > Deep subsurface >... | reverse complement strand
GTCTTGATGAGTACAGGTTGTTTGGAACTGGTGGTTTGCCAGAGGCCAAAGGCAACCGAGAGCAAGATGCCGCCGATCAGAATCCCTACCGTAAGCAGACCAACCTTGTTGACCGAAAGATGGCGGCCACCCTTTGCCGTGCTGAAAACCACGGTCTTGTCCACAGGGCAGGAAGTATCGCTGGTGCACTCCATACAGGAGATGCACTGCACGTCCTTCACCGTCTCCTTGTGTGCCACATCAATGTTCATCGGGCACGCACGACTGCAGGCATTGCAACTGATGCAGGTTGAGCTCACCCTACGGATCTTGAAGATGCGGATGCGGTTGAACAAGCCAAGGAACGCTCCATACGGGCAGGCATACTTGCAGAAAGGTCGTTCCACCACCAAGGAGAGGATCAGGATGATGACCAGGATCACCATGCCACCGATGGCAACCTCGCCATGAATGATTGAAAAGAGTGCATAGTAGGGATCATACTCCTGGAAGACAAGCGTTGCCGTGAGGGCGGTCATCACCAACACCCAGACCAGCACGACATAGCGCAAAAGTCTGAGTACGCGATCGATCTTGGCGGGCACAAAGGTGTTGTACCTGCGCTTGAAAAGTTTCCTGCCCAGTTTCCCAACCCACTCCTGTACCGTCCCCAAGGGGCAGATCCAACCGCAGAGCACCGGTCCGAACAGAATTGCCAGAACCACACCCAAGCCGGCAAGCACCACCGCTGAATCGTGGATTTTCTTGACCAGCACCCCGGTTTTCACCAGGTTGTAGAGTGTCACCACCCCGCCGAAGGGGCAGAGGGCATGCAAGCTGGCTGTCTTGATATCAAAGGGAAGATTCCATCCCCGCTCGATTGCTTCGGAAACCAGTACGATCAGAAGTACCCAGACAAAAAAGGCGATTTGCACTACAGACCGCAAGCGACCATGTCGTTTCTTGGAAGTTTTCATCCTCTATCTCTCCATTGTCCCTTAGCCTAGGGGCCCAGTTTGTGAATCATGTGAAGCTCTGCTTCAGAGTGGATAAAACCTTTGAGCTCTGTACGCTCCGTGGTAGAATACATCCACCAAGGAGAGAACACCATGCGTAGGCACATCCTCATCTTATGGATTCTTTGCATACTTCCCACCCTAGCCTTCGGCATGCCCATAGCAGAGCCATTGCCCCCTGCCCAGCACGACCTGCAGGGAAGTCTCGCCTTCGGTTCGTCAGTGAGGCAGTTTTCCGACAAATTGTTTCTCGATGGGCTTGGGCAGGATGCAAACAGGATGATCAGCCCACTCTCCGCTCTTCTGGTTCTGGCCATGAGTGCAAACGGAGCTGAGGGAGAGACGCAGCGTGAGATGATCGAAGTCCTGACCGAGGGGCATCTGGATAAGGATGCGCTCAATCGGGAAAGCCTCTTCTACCTTTCCCGTCTTCCTGAAGAAGTCTCCATCGCAAACAGCCTCTGGGTGAACCAGCGTCTTTCGCTCTCCCAAGCTTTCGAACGGGAAGCAAAACACTACTATCAGGCCGAAGCGGCCGGGCTGGACTTCTCAAAGGCCTCCAGTGCCAAGAGAATCAACGACTGGGTGAGCAAGGCAACACGCAACGCCATCGACTCCATCATCGACGCAACCCGGGAAGATATGGTGCTCTACCTCATCAATGCCATCTCCTTCAAGGATGACTGGAAATCTCCCTTCGAAGCGACGGCAACCGCCAAAAGGACCTTTCATGCCAAAAGCGGGGATGTTCGGGCCCCATTTCTCAACCAAACAGGGTTTTTCCCCTACGCAAGCATCGATGGGGCATCCCTGCTGACCCTTCCGTACCAGAACGAGCGCTACACCATGGTGCTTCTGCTGCCGGATGAGGAAACAGACATCACCACGTATCTGGAAGGTTGGAATGATTCGCGCTTCAGTTCCTTCCTCCTTGACCAAGCGAAGCAAAGCAAACACACAAGAGTGCGCCTGAGCCTGCCCAAGTTTGAAAGCACCTACAAGGACAGCTTGGTTGACAACCTGAGCCGACTGGGGATGAGGGAGTGTTTCAACCCCATGCAAGCTGACTTCTCAGCCTTGCTCTCCCCAAGCAGCAAGGAAGTGGTGATCGATGAGGTGCTCCACAAGACGTTCATCAGGGTTGACGAGCAAGGTACCGAGGCCGCTGCAGTGACTGCGGTGATGATGAGAGCCACCAGCATGGCACCCCAGGATGAGCTGGTGCTCATCTTCGATCGGCCTTTCTTCTACGCAATTCTTGATCTTGAAGCACACATTCCCCTTTTTCTGGGTGTCCTGGACAGCCCGCAGCTTAGATGACACCAACGAGGAGGCACCCCATCAAAGCCATCACCCTACGCACCAAGCTCGGATTCGGCATTGGCGATCTGGGCGGGAACCTGTTTTTCACCATCATCGGTTTCTACCTGCTCTACTACTTCACCGATGTGGTGGGTCTGCTTCCGGCCCTTGCCGGCACTGCCCTGATGATAGGCAAGATATGGGATGCCGTCACCGACCCGGTGACCGGGTACCTCTCCGACAGGACCCGCACCCGCTTTGGACGACGCAGGCCCTATATGTTCGTCGGCGCAATCATCTCCTTCTTCTGCATGGGGCTGCTCTTCACCCCGGTGGAACTCTCCAGCCAAGGGCTTCTCTTTGTCTACCTCACCTTTCTCTACTGCCTGCTCAACACCGCCTACACCCTGGTGAACATTCCCTATGCGGCACTATTGCCCGAGCTTACCGATGACTACTACCAACGGACCATCCTCACCGGATACCGGATGAGCTTTGCGGTGGTCGGCACCTTTGTCGGGGCTGCTTTGGTCATGCCCATCGTCTCCGCCTTCCCAACAGAAAATCTGGGTTGGTCAATGATGGGGACCTTCATGGGAGCAGTGATGCTCTTCTCCACCCTGGCAACCGTGTTTGCCATCACCGAGCCCGCACACCCGGAGAAAGAGGTGCAGGAAGGTTTCTTCTCCACCTTTGCAGAGGTGCTCAAGGAGAAAGTCTTCCTTACCGCACTGCTTCCCTGGACCTTCTTCATCACCGGAACTTCCATGGTGCAAGGGTCTTTGGTCTACTACTTCACCTATATCTTCGGCAACGAGGGCCTGTTCCAGCTTGCCTTGGTGGCACTGCTCTCCTTCAGCCTGCTGTGCATACCCATCTGGGTGCGCATCTCCCACCGCATCGGCAAGAAGCGGTGCTACATGATAGGGATGGGCATCATGAGCATGGGCGTCTTGCTCTTCAGCCTGTTGGGCCAGCGTCTGGGGCCGGTCTTCGGGGTCATCATCATGGCTGTTTCGGGCATCGGATTGTCCACCCACTACGTCATGCCCCATGCAATTCTCCCCGATATTGTCGAATATGATGTCACTTTGCATGCAAAAGGACGCCGGGAGGGGGTGTTTTCCAGCCTGTGGACCTTCTCAAGCAAGCTGGGGCAGGCCTTTGCCCTGGCGCTGAACGGCTGGATCCTTGCACTCTTCGGCTACCAGAGCGAAGCGGTGGGATCTATGGCCAAAACCGGCATCATGCTGCTGTGTGGTCCGCTTCCCCTCATCTGGTATGTCCTGGGCATCATCATCCTCAGGCACTACCCCATCGACCAAGCATTTTACCAGCGTATTCTTTCTCAGCGGAGTGAGCAGTGAAGCACGCGAACCAGAGTTTTCCCCAACCCCGCTACTCGCCTGTGATGAGAGCTTTGGTGCGCATGATAGGTCCTTGGTACCTGCATCTCGGCGAGGGCATCAAGGGTCTGGAGATCCACCGCAAACAGGTTCTCGACCAGGAGCTGACTGCCTTTCTCCAGGGAAAGCAGCGCCTCATCATTGCGTTCCGGCACACAGCCAAGGAGGACGCACCGGTCATTCTGGTGGGAGTCAAGCAGCTGCACCTCCGCTTCCTCTACGGCAGGGATGTCCTGAACTGGGCGGGAAAGGTCACGCGGTTTCTCTTCCCCCGACTTGGCTTCGTAGCGGTGCAGAACCGCTTTTCCAACCGTGAGGGGATTGAACTGCTCAAGAGAGAACTCAAGGAGGGAAGATTCCCGCTTTGCCTTGCCCCTGAGGGACAGGTGACGTATCACATGTTCCATTGCGCCAAGCTGCAGGCAGGGCTTGCGTCCTTCGCCTTGTGGGCGATGGAGAGCGGCAAGGATGTGACCATTCTGCCCATTGCCACCGGATATGAGTATCCCCCTACCCTTGGGGAGCTCTTGTCGCTTTGGCAGCAAAAGAGCTCGCATACGTTGGCAGAAGAGAATGCTCTCGACGAAGCCTTCGACCATACGCTTTCCCTGGTTGCACGTGCATTCGGCCTTGAGGACTGCAAGGATTGCCCGTTGATCGAGCGAAGGGACAGCCTTTGCAGCCAATTGCTGGAAAAGGGGGAAGCCTTGGCTGGCATCGAGCACAGTGGGAGCAGCACCCTCGACCGTCTCTTCGCCCTGCGGTACGCCGGGCAGGACATCCTGTTCGGAGCCGTCCCCTTCGACCAGGCAAGAAAGGATGAAGCCTCAACATTTCTGACCTACAGCCAAGTGGTTGATGTTCTTGAATATCTTGATAGGGGGTACGGGGAGGGAAGAGATGAGGAAACCAGGCAAAAGGAACTGGTGCTGAATCTTCTGGACGTCATCAACCGCATCGAAGGCGGATCCATCAATACCCGATACTCCCCCAAGGGGAAGCGGGCTCACCTGCTCATCGGTGAACCGATCCGGGTCAACGCATTGCTGCAAGGAACGGAAAGCCGCAAACAGCGGCTCTCTGTCATTGACCATGCAACCTATGAGACGCTTGAGCAGACCAGCAAGGAACTGGAAACGATCATGCGTCCTTTGTGAGGGTGAAGGAGATGGGCATGCCTTCGTAGTGCCCCCGAAGGGAAGGCGGCATCAAGGCAGCCAGGCGGAGCATGATCTCATCAGCCAGAGCCTGGCGGGTATCGGCATCAATGCGGCCACCCTTCTGGACAATCTCAAAAACCTCACCAACCTTTACGGTGATGACGGTTCTTCTGAGGCGTTTGATATTCTTCTTGAAATCGGTGAAGCCCATCACCGCGACAGGAATCATCGGGGTGCCCTTCTTGTGGGCGATGAATGCAATCCCACCCTTTCCTTCCTGCAACTTGCCGTCATGGCTGCGCGTCCCTTCCGGGGCGATGGCAAGGATGTGCTGCTCATCCAGCACCTTGAAGCAGGCATCCATGGTTGCCCTGCCCATATTCTGCCGGTCAACAGGGATGGAGCCCCAGAGCTCCATCAGATAGGCCATGAACTTGTGGTCCCAGAGTTCCTGCTTGGCCATGGCATGCAGTTTCCGTGGCTGCAGGAAAGCGTAGAGCATGGGCCCTTCCAGATTGGAGGTATGGTTGACCATCATCAGAAGCGGACCTTCATGGGGAATCTTTGAGAGTTCACTTCGGTCGATGCGGAAAAACAGGCGGAAAAAGGTTCTGAGGAGGCTGTTGATGAGACGCTCGGTTATCTTCATTGCCCCATGATAGCAGAGAGGTTCCCTCCTGCCAAGAAGAGCAGTGCCCAGCCTCAGAGCTTTCTGCTTTTCTTGTTTCGGGTGATGATCACCAGGTACGGGACAACCAACACAGTGGCCAGCGCTGCCATGAGAGCGAAGGCAAAGGGAAGGGAGTACAGGCTTCCGATCAGGCCGACGAGGGGGAAGATCATGATCATGAAGAGGCTGTATGCCATGCTCTGGAAGCTGAGGATGGTCGCCCGGAACCGCGAGGGGATCAGGCGGTTGAGATAGGTTGAGATGGTAGGGGCCAGAAGCCCTTCCAGGCTCCCATTGAGGATGTAGAAAAAAGCCGAATAGGGAGTGAGTGCTACCGTCCAAAGCGTGAACAGCAGCAATATCGGACAGACGATGAGGATGCCCTTCTGTCCGATGATGCGTTCTATCCGGTCAGCATTCACCGAAAAGATGGCTGCAACCAGTGCATGAAGGGAAAAGATGATCCCGATGACATCGGTCGTATACCCGAGGTTCGTCCAGTGGTTCTGCAAATAGAAGAAAAGGCAGATCATGAAGGCAAAGAGCGACTCACTGAAGATGATGAGGAATGCTATCCGAGGGGTGGAAGCAAAGACCTTCATGCTGTCTACCAGCTGGCTTCTCAGCGAGGATGCTATGCTTTTCACCAGACTGGGCCGCTGCGCATCCTTGTGCTCTTCGCGGATGGCAGGCTCCTTGAAAAAGAGGGCTACGACAAACCCGATGAGGCCGAATAGTACCGTAAGGCCAAAGGCCAACAGGTAGTCAACACTGGCAAGGTATCCTCCGACCAGGAAAGCGATGATGGAAGCGACGTTGTAGAGCAACTCATCCTTCCCTTTCACCGAGAGGTACCGGCTCTCATCCGCATCGAGCAGCAGCGAATCGTAGAGCAGGGCATCGCCAGCTCCCGACTCCAGGTTGTACCCCAGGGCACTGAGGACAAAGGCAAGGATCTGCAGCCAGAAGGTAGGTCCCCAGTACATCAGCACCAGACTCAACGCATAGCAGACTCTTCCGGCGAGCCGGCTTGCCTTGCGTCCCCAGATGTCTGCCACTGAACCGGTAGGAACTTCCATGAGGAAGCTGGTGATGTGAAAGATTGCCTCAAGCGCTCCGAGTTGGATGAGAGAGAAACCTCGGCTTGCAAGATAGATCATCCAGATGCCGTGAGTAAAGGAGAGATTCATACATACGGTGAAGGCATACGAGAGCCCAATGTTCTTGCTGTACTGCTTCAGAGCCACGACAAACCTCCCCAAACCTCATCAAGCATACAAGCACACGTAGGGACGGGCAAGCCAAGAATTGGAGCTTTTTTCCAAAATCCCGATAAATTCATGCTACACTATCAGACAATAAACTAAATCAGGAGCACCTACATGGAAGAACGACTGTTTGAGAATATGGACATCAGGACGGCCTTGCTCGGTTTTGGAGCCATGCGGCTTCCGCTTGACGGCAAGGGAGCCATAGACAGGGCTGAGGCTGAGAAGATGCTCGATCTGGCCTATGAGAATGGTGTCACGTATTACGATACTGCCTATACCTACCACAATGGCGAGAGCGAACCCTTCCTGGGCGCGTACCTCAAAAAACATCAGCGCTCCAGCTACCTGCTTGCCACCAAGTTGCCGCAATGGCTGGTCAACTCCCTTGATGATGCCAAACGACTCTTTGAGGAACAGCTTACACGGCTTGGCCATGAGTACATCGACTTCTACCTGATCCACGCCATCGACAAGACGGCCTTCGTCAAGATGGTGGACCTAGGGGTGGTAACCTACCTGGAAGAGGAGCAGAAACGGGGCAGGATCAAGCACCTTGGGTTCTCCTTTCACTCCATCTATGAGGACTTTGACTATATCGCCACGTTCCGCAGCTGGGATTTCTGCCAGATCCAGTACAACTATCTGGACACCGAGGAACAGGCTGGGGACAAGGGATACGAGCTGTGCACCAAGCTGGGTATTCCCGTCATTGTCATGGAACCGATCAAGGGAGGTTCGCTTGCGTCCCTTCCCCCGGACCTTGAGGACAAGCTGCAAGCACTGGGTACAAAGACAAGCAGTGCGGCCTACGCCTTGAAGTGGGTGGCCGACCATCCGAATGTAAAGGTAATCCTGAGCGGCATGTCCACCTACGCTCAAGTGCAGGAGAACCTGGAGACCTTCGCTGACTATACCCCGCTTACCAAGCACGAGGTGGAAACCCTGGAAGAGATCGGCTCTATCATGCGCGGCCGTGTCGGAAACGGGTGCACCGGATGCAAATACTGCATGCCCTGCCCCTTTGGGGTGGATATTCCGGGCAACTTCGCCCTCTGGAACAAGTTCAGGATGTTCGACAACTATGCGGTGGTGAAACAGATGTGGGAGCATGAGAAGGAACAGGACAAGAGACCGAATTCCTGCACGGAGTGCGGCCAATGTGTTCCCCTGTGCCCACAGCACATCAACATCCCGATGGATCTGAAACGGGTGCAATCTGAGTTGGAGCAAGCGCAAAGGTAGCACAAAGGGCCTCGTCTTTTTTCCTTGGTTCGGGTATCGTGGATGCAGAGAGGGACAACATGGAAGAGAGAGCATATGGAGCACTGTTGGGCTGGTTCACCGGAGACGGGTTTGGAAGCCAGAGCGAGGGACGGGATGTACAGGAGATAGCCGACCTTGCTCCGGACGGCCTCGCCGAGGTCTATACCCTCGAAAGCCTGAATGAGCTGTGCGGCATGAGCGGTGAGGCCAGTGATCTCTCCGTCCTTCTGGCCTTGAGCATGCTCGACAACAAGGCTTTGCTTGCCGACCATGTGAAAGCAAGCTACCGCAGGTATGCTAAGTGTGAGGATGCAGAACTGTCTGCAGCGCTTGCCTCCAGTCTTGCGAAGGAAGCCTCCAACACGGAATCGGCTGTCATGCTTTCACGCTCGGTGGTGATGGGTTTGGCACTGGTGGGCAAGAGCACGAAACAGCAAGCAATGCTCTCACGTACCGAGAGTTCCCTGTTCAGTACGTCCTCCCTGGCTCAGGACGCCGCGTTCCTCATGAGCTTGGCCTTCTCCCTGGTCATCGCAGAGAAGGCTGAGAGTGCCCTTATGCTGTTGCGCCTTCTGCAGCAACACTGCACAAAGCTTGGCATGGATGAAAAGCTTTGCATGATGCTCAAGACCTGTATGGCAAGAAAGGCCATACCCCAATACGAGGGAAAGCAACAGTCGATGATCCTTCCTGTCATGGATACCGTTTTCACCACCCTGCTCCTGTCGGACTCCTATGAGGCGGGAGTAAGCCTGCTTGCATCCAGGGGTGGCAACGCACGCCTGAGCTGTGCACTCTTTGGTGGTCTTGCAGCGGGATTGGCAGGCTCTGGGGCGGTTCCTGAACGATGGGTGGATGAATTGTTTGTTTCGCCTGCCCTCGATGAGCTGATCAAGAAACAGACGCTCTTCAAGCGTGAGACTATACGGATGGAGAAGCTTGCCCGCACCCTTGCCGGCAGCCTTCTGGATTTGGAGATCTGAGAAAGGGAGCAACCATGGAGTATCGCACATTCGGAAAGACGGGAATCAAGGTATCCAGACAGTGTTTCGGCACCATGAGCTTCGGGCATCGTGCCGACTACCAGATGGCCGGGACAATGTACAAGCTGTGCAGGGAACATGGAATCAACTTCTTCGATTGTGCGAATGTCTACCAGTCGGGAGTGGCCGAGGAGTACCTTGGTTCTTTCATCCATGCCGAGCGGGAAAAGGTGGTCATCACCACCAAGGCGTTCAGCCCGATGGGCGATGATCCCAACCAACGGGGGAGCTCTGCAAAGAATCTCAGAAAAAGTCTTGAAGAGAGCCTGAAGCGTCTGAAGACAGAGTATGTCGATGTCTTCTTCCTCCATGGCTTTGATGACCAGACCGACGAGGAAGAAATCCTCCGTACCCTGGACATTCTGCACCGGGAGGGAAAGTTTCTCTGTGTAGGGGTGAGCAACCACGCCGCATTCCAGGTGGAGCGCTTGCTTTGGACGGCAAAGCTCGAACATCTGGCAGGCATCCACGCCATCCAGCCGATGTACAATATCGCCAAGCGCATGGCGGAAGTGGAGTTGCTTCCCATGGCTCAAAAAGAGAACCTTGCAGTTATGACGTACAGCCCGTTGGGGGGCGGCCTGCTTACCGGGCGGTACGGAAAAGGAAAGGAAGGCAGTGGCCGCCTGGTGGAAAACCCTGCCTACAGCAAGCGCTACGGTGGACCGTTCTATGAGCGGGTTGCCACCGATTTTTCTGAGCTGGCGCGAGAACTTGGGCTGAAGGAAGCTACCTTGGCTGTTGCCTGGGTCATGGCAAATCCGAAGGTGACCTGTCCTATCATCGGCAGTGCAAACGACACCCAGCTGCGAGACTCCCTTGCCGCCCTCGAGGTGGTTCTCCCTGTTGAGGTGATGAGGAAAATCGATATGATCAGCCCACCGCTTCCTCCTGCCCACGACCGCAGCGAAGTCCAGAACTAAAGCAAGAGGGTTGCTGACCTCCCTTATCTGGTATGCAACCCAAAATTGACATCAACCTGTTGGCCAAGGAACGTTTTGGCATCCCTACCCTTCGGCCGTACCAGCAACTGGTCATCCAGCGCATTCTGGAGCTGGATACCAGTGAGAGCGATCATGAGGGGGTTGTGGTGACACTTCCCACCGGAAGCGGGAAGTCAATCTGTTTCATGCTCCCCTCGCTGGTGGTGGAAGGCCTCACCATCATCGTCTATCCCTTGCTCTCGCTGATGAACGACCAAATACGTCGCTTCACGGAACGGGGTATCGGCTGTGTATGCATCCAAGGAGGACAGACTCCTGCCGAGCGAAACGCACTGTTCGCATCCCTTGCCGACAAAAGACCCCGGATTGTGGTAACCAATGCAGAGTGTCTTGCCCAAGGGTCGGTCTTCACTGCATTGGCGAGGTTTCCCATCAGCCTGCTGGTGCTTGATGAGGCCCATACCATCGTACGTTGGGGAGAAGGCTTCCGACCCGCCATGGCCAGTCTTGGCCCGATCATAGCCCACCTTCCGCTGAGACAGATCCTCTGTTTCACCGCTACCGCCGATGAGCAGATCATCAAGGGACTCTCACGCCTGATCTTCAGCGGAGAACAACCCCATCTTGTCCGAGGCAGCAGTGATCGGCAAAACATCAGCTACCATGCCATCCACACCCTGTGCAAGGAACAGGCCATCACCTCATTGCTTCAGGATCCGGCACAACGTCCCGCGTTGGTCTTCTGCTCTACCCGTGAGAAAACCAAACTGGCCTGCCTCTCCTTCCTGCTCTCCAACCCATCCCTTCCTTGCCGCTACTACCATGCAGGACTGGGCAAGGAGGAACGGAAAGCACTGGAAGCGTGGTATCAGAAGCAAGAACAGGGAGTACTGTTCGCGACCAACGCGTTCGGAATGGGTGTCGACAAGAAGTCGATACGGATGGTCATCCATCACGACCTTCCTTCCGATGTACTCTCCTTCTTGCAGGAGAGCGGGCGAGCAGGAAGGGACGGGAATCCAGCTCGCTCTGTGGTGCTGATGGACGGGGATGAGACCCCATCTGAGCTGTTCTCCCTCTTTAGCTCGACATCGGTGTGCTTTCGCTCAGCGTTGCTCAAGTCACTGGGAGAAACAATGGAGAGTTGCAGCGGATGCGATGTATGCAACCATACCCAGTTCAGATCAAGGGAGGGAGAGCAGGTGATCATGCGCTGTGTTGCCTTGCATCCATTTTCCTACAGCATCCATGCCCTGGCTTCGTTTCTGCAGGTAAGAAAACCCTGGTACGCAGACAGCGGTCTGCTCGATACATGGCGGGAACGGGAGATACAAAGCGCAATCAGGAACCTTGCAAAGCACGGCATGCTCTCTTCTACGAAGGGGAAGGTACCTAAGCTCTATCTCTCTCCATCCCAATGGGTTGCACACTTGACAGCAAGAAGATATGCACTGACGATGAAGGTATGAAAACCACAAAGCCAAGCACTGAGCAGCAAAGACAAACCTACGCAACGCTTCCCAAGGCTTTTGTGAAAAAGCCTGACAAGTTTGTGAGGCCTCCCCAAGAGGAGCACAAGAAAGAAACGTTCACGTGGAGAAAATTGCTGCTCTTTCTTGTTGCGCGTGCACCAAAACAGGTGCAATGGTGACACACCGCTTTTCTTCTCCTGCAAGCAGGGAGAGCAACATGCGCCCGGCTTCCCGGTAGATGGCACCGCTATCCAGATCTATGCTTGCCACTTGTGAGAGAAAGAGCGAGTGGTAGGGCGATGCATCATACCCAACCGAAGGTACACCCAGCTTCTCATTGAGCAAGATGGAAAAGAGCGTGAGATCGTTCACTGCGGCCAGGCTGTCAAACTGATGGGCAATCTGTTTCACCTTCCCCACCAACTCCCGCCGAGCTTCAGCCGAACCGATCTCAGTGGTAAGAAGCTCTGCCTCAGGATACAGAGACCGAAAACCTGCAAGCCTCTGGCGATGGGGTTCAACACTCTCCAGATAGCCGCTTACATACAAGGGGTGAGTGCATCCAAGACTTTTCAGGTACTCAGCTTGCAGTACTCCTCCTTGATAGTTATCAGTCCTGACGCATGCAATGTCACTGATGCCGTGCAGATGATGGGATGCCACCACAGGAATCGGGAGGCCTGAGAGAAAGGAGAGTTCTTCCTCTGTGTCCACATCATAGGCAATGATGCCATCACACTGTTTTGCAAGCTCCTCCACCTCCTCTTTGGTGCTGACCGAATAGAAGCGCACTTGATAGGAGCTGTGTTCGATGACTTGCTGGATACCCCGAAGGGCCCTGCCAAAGAACCAGTCAAAACTGTTCAGGCTTCCCCAGTAATAGGCTCTTCCCTGTTTGGAGAACTCCACAAAGGCAAGATTCCCCGTTCCCTTCCTACGCAGCGTCGCCGCACATGAGTTGGGCGTATACCCCAACTCCTGTGCCGCTTCCAGCACCCGGGTTCGCAGATCGGAAGAGACTGTTTGGGGAGTGTTGTACACCCTGGATACCGTGGCACTGCTCACCCCTGCTCTCTTTGCTACACTATCGCGGGTAATCGGCATATCAGTTTCCTTTTTTCTTGACAAGTGATGCTTGCAGGTTTAGTGTACACGTGTACATTCCTGATTGCAAGCACTTCTTGCAACCAAGAAAACCGAGGAGGTTTCTCATGGCAACCATACGCGAAGTCGAACGTGGTGAACTTCACCCGTTGTATCCACAACTCTATGGAAAGGACTGCGACACCGAACAGATGGACTCGCGTTACCTCTCTTTGATCGGGCAGCATACCCGCCTGTTCAACCAAGAGAGCCCCAGCCTGTACTCCACTGCCGGCCGAACGGAACTGGGCGGGAACCATACGGATCACAATCTGGGAAAGGTGCTGGCAGCCACCATCAACCTCGATACCATAGCAGCGGTCTCTCCCCGCTCCGACTCCAAGGTGATCCTGGACAGCGAAGGATATCCGCGCGTGGAAGTTGATCTTAAGGATCTTTCCCTGCACGAGCAGGAAAAGAACACTACTGAGTCGCTCATCCGAGGCATCGCGCATGCGTTCAAGCAGCGGGGTTTGACCCTTGGAGGCTGGCAAGCCAATACGACGAGCAATGTCCACAAGGGCTCAGGCCTCTCTTCTTCTGCCGCGGTTGAGATTCTTTGCGGGACCATCTTCAACCATCTCTACAACAACGATGTGCTCTCTCCCGTTGATCTTGCGATCATCGGCAAGTACAGCGAGAATACCTATTTCGGCAAACCCTCAGGTCTTATGGACCAGATGGCCTGCGCTTATGGGGGAATCATCGGGATAGATTTCAAGGATGAGGCACAGCCAGGAATCACACCCATCAACTACTCGTTTGCAGACCATGGGTATCATCTGGTCATCGTGGATACCGGTGGAAACCATGCAGATCTCACGCCCGAATATGCAGCAGTCCCCAAGGAAATGCGCCAAGTAGCATCCTCCTTTGGAAAGGATAATCTCAGGGAAGTTGGAGAGGAAGCCTTCTTTGCAGCCCTTCCTGAACTGAGAAAGCAGCTTGGCAATGATCGCTGTCTGCTCAGAGCCATCCACTTCTTTGCTGAGAACAAGCGTGTCGATTCCATGCTCGCATCCCTTGACCAGCATAATTTCGAAGGATACCTGAAGGCAGTGAGGGAGAGTGGGGAGAGTTCCTTCTGCTTCCTGCAGAATCTCTACCCTTCCTTCTATCCCCAGGAACAGGGATTGAGCCTGGCCATTGCCACCACGAAGGCCATCCTTGGTGATGATGCAACGGTGCGTGTACATGGGGGAGGCTTCGCCGGAACCATCCAGGCATATGTGCCGGATGAAAAACTTGCCTCCTATACCACGCAGATCAAAGCGTTGTTCGGAGAACAAAGCGTTACCCGGATTGCAATCAGAAGCAGGCAAACCTGCTGCCTTGCAGAATAACCCGATACAGAACGGTAGCTAAAAGCTACCGTTCTTTTATTCTTAGTTCGGTATAGTTTTAATGTTTTATCAATATTTCTTTATTCCCTTCACAAGAGGATGCGCAGAAGAATTTCTGCAGACCAGCAATTTTTAGTGATTTATTTGTTCCTTTGGCTATACAGACACTTGTATATTCATATGAGCTTTCCTATACTTTTTCAGTCAATTGTATCTCATTACTCAACCAATACACATCATTTGTTTAGATGCAAAAAAAGACATACCACTTCTCTTGGAGGCTTGTATACGTCATGTCCGTCTGTTCATGTTAGGTGCGCTCATGTGTGCACTCACTGTCTTGTCGTTTGTCGGTTGTTCCATGGAATCAGAATCGAGTATTCCACCAGAATCATCTCCCTTGACGCCCTATGAAGCATCTGGGTTTGATGATCTTCTTAACATTGACGATGTAACAGTGGTTACAGATCCTGCTCTAGTGAATATGAGCACCTATTCTCTGGCGGATGATGTCGAGTTTGCTTTGCGATCATCAGCGCAAGCTGGATTGCTTGGAATCCTGGATACCATCATTCCCACAAGAAAATCAATGAGTGCAGCAGTAACCATGCAAGTACGCGATGAAGTGATTGCTTGGGAAGATCTTCCGTTTGCCTATACCGCCACCATCGATCATCTTGATTTGGAACTGGAAGGAGGTATCAGTTCAGTAAATACCATTCTGGAACTCATACCTTTGGACCTTATACCGGGCAGCATTACTGGAGCGGCATCTGTTCAGCTCTCATCCAAAATCCATGCATCGAATTCGGCTATCATGACCCCAGCCCTCGAATTCTCGGAAAGCATCTATTTGTCTTTGGGTGTTGAGCATACAGAGACAATCACATCCAGAACTGATGATTCTATAGAAATACCCATATCCGGCCCGATTGACGCCGATTTCAAGTACAGTTTGGCTTCCCTATTCTCTCTCGCACCAGGAGGATCATCTCCTATAGTCATTCCTTCCGTGTTTGAAATAGAACTCAAGCCCATCAGAAATCTCACCTTACAGTCCATTGTAAATGCTCTGATAGCTGCAGAATTCCAAGGTCCTTCCGTTCCCGATCCTGATGATGCAAACTATGAAGAGGATTTGGAAACCTATGTTGCCTCTATTGAAGAGCTGTTCACCATCATCAAACCGATCATTTGGGGGGATTCCACTGAACCAGCCCTGCGCATCACCCGCAAGGTCATGAATAACAATAGGGATGTTGTAGTCCTCAAGGAAGCAACTGATGCAGAGGCCTTTGTTGCCCTGATGCTGACTTTGCATAGCTTCAACTAAGTTTCCCCAAAAAAAAGGTTCTCATCCTGCAAACAGGGAGAGAACCTCTTCTTATCTCATTCAGATCAAACCAGTGTTGTGTTCAGGCAAACAACAGCTTGTGGTCACAGCCGATCGGGGTGAAGCTGGTTGGTTTCTCAAGCAGGACTGCCAGATTCTCCGGTATTTCGACTGTGGTATTCAGAAGCGGCTCCACCACTTGCTCAAACTTTGCAGGATGGGCTGTGGACACCACGATG
>Ga0172378_10003119_pt1 | contig 15584 bp, 11 predicted proteins | sample GrowelOW332metaG_FD_119755 | JGI IMG/M metagenome (GOLD analysis project Ga0172378, IMG submission 119755) | Groundwater microbial communities from an aquifer near a municipal landfill in Southern Ontario, Canada - Pumphouse #3_1 metaG | ecosystem: Environmental > Aquatic > Deep subsurface >... | reverse complement strand
TCGTGAAGTGCCAAGGTTGATCATTGTTTGCACTTGGTGCTTGTATACCTGCAGTTAAGATTGCTTGTAGTTCTGCCTCTTTTAGTTGCTCTTCTTTAAAGTTATGCGTACTTTTCCTTTTTGCTATGATATTGAGAACTTCATTTTCTACTTTGTCTTCACATTTTTTTGTGAGGATTTGGTAGGTATTGATTTCTGTCTCTTTATCCATGTATGCGCCCATTTGGGGAATTAAACTTTTAAAATGGGCTGAGGCCATGTGATTCTCTAGGTCCTTCTTTGTTTCCCATTCTTCAAGTATAACTAGTTCTCTAGGGCCTAGCTCGTCTTGATACAATTCGTACTTTAGACAGCCTACCTCTGGAATAGATTTCTCGACTAGTTCTTTGGCTAGTTTGATGACGGTCTCGATTTTGTCTTCTTTGGCAAAATTCTTAGCGATTACTTTAATCATAGAATTAATTTTTGGGTTATTCTTAATTTATTTAATAATAATTCGGCTACTTTTTGAGATGAAGCTGGGTTTTGACCGGTGATTAGTAATCCGTCTTCCAACGCATAGGTGGCAAAATCACCTGCTTTGCTATAAATTCCGCCATTCTCTTTCAACATATTTTCTACTAAGAAGGGGACTACTTTGGTGAGACCGACTAGTTCTTCCTCGGTATTGGTGAATCCGGTTACTTTCTTCCCTTTGACAAGAGGTTCACCATTCTTGTTCTTTACATGTCTCAACGCTGCTGGGGCATGGCATACAAAGGCTACTGGTTTATTGGCTTGGTAAAAGTTCTCGATTAGTTTAGCTGAAACTTTGCTTTCTGCTAAATCCCATAGTGGTCCGTGACCTCCTGGATAGAATACTGCATCATAATCTTCTGACATCACTTCAGATAGTTTATGTGTCTGACTCAATTTCTTCTGTAACGCTGTATCGCTCTTGAATCGTTTGGTTGATTCTGTTTGATTTTCTGGCTTGTCGCTAGTTGGGTCTATAGGAGGTTGCCCTCCTAGTGGTGAGGCCAAAGTGACGTTGGCTCCTTTATCTATCAAATAGTAATAAGGGGTTGCAAATTCTTCTACCCAAAATCCTGTTTTAGCACCGGTGTTTCCCAATTCGGAATGAGATGTCAATACAATTAATATTTTCATGTTGTTGTCTTTTTTTTAATAACTCATTTCTATTATTTTTTTCACATCTGAAGGAGTAAGAGTACCATGTTCTCCTATGCCAGCCCAACCTCGTTGAGTGAAACGTTCAAAAACGATATCTCCTGTCTTTGAATAGTCTTCCTTAAGTACATATTCTGAGAGTTTGGTTTTGATTCCTAATGAGTGGAAGAAATCTTCTGTCTTGTCAATTCCTGCTTTGGCTTTTTCTTCTACGGTTCCAGTGGTTACGTTCCAAACGCGTTCTGCATATTGAGCCAATTTTAATTTCTTTGCTTCAAAATTGTAACGGTAATGACTTGGAAGTACTATTGCTAGGGTTCTTGCATGATCGATACCATACAATGCAGTTAATTCGTGTCCCATGCCATGTACTGCCCAATCTCCAGGAACACCTTGTTGGATGAGTCCGTTAAGGGCCATGGTGCAACTCCACATGAAGTTAGATGCAGCTTGGTAGTCTGATGGATCTTTCAAGATGGTAGGTGCTATCTCAGCCAATGTCTGAAGAATGCTTTCTGCAAAATGGTCTTGTAGGATAGCGCCTGTGGGATAGGTGATATATTGTTCTAGCACATGGGTGAAGGAATCTGCTAGTCCGTTGGCTAACTGTCGTTGTGGAATGGAACGGATAACTTCTGGGTCTAGAATAGAAAATTGTGGGAAAATACCAGGGCCACTCATGGCTAGCTTTTCTTTGATTTCTCTACGAGTAATAACTGCTCCTGAGTTCATTTCAGATCCAGTAGCGGGTAATGTAAGGACAGTTCCAAAAGGCATCCCTTTGCTTATTGGTTTGTTCGCGGTTAATAAATCCCAAGGGGTGTCACCTTCATATAGGGCGGCAGCTGATAGAAATTTTGTTCCGTCTATAACTGATCCGCCTCCAACAGCTAATAAGAAGTCGATGTGTTGTGCTTTGATGATTTTAAGAGCTTCCATCAGTGTACTATATTCTGGATTTGATGGGATTCCACCAAATTCGATTACTTCATAGTCTGAAAGGGCTTCTTTCACTTGGTCATATACTCCGTTTCTTTTGATGCTTCCGCCTCCGTATAACATGAGTATCTTTGAGTCTTTCTTAATCTCTGCAGATAGTTTTTTTATTTGATTACTACCGAATAGAATGCTCGTTGGATTTTTAAATTGAAAATTATTCATCTTGTTTATTTTTAATGTTTTAATTACGTGGTGTGATAAGAAAGTTACACTTTAATAGCATCCCACGCTGATAGAAATACTTCTTCTCGTATCTTTTTAGTTAAGCTATATATCTTACGTTCTTGCATGGCCATCAAAAAGGAAAGGGGATAGATGGTAAATGCATAGAGTACAAAGGGAGAAAGTGGTTTTATGATTCCTTCTTTTTGTCCTTTTTCCCATAAGTCGAGTAGTGGTTGGAGGTGTTTTAGTCCCTCTTTTCTGTATTCTTCGTCTATCATGGGGGTATTATCGCATTGCGATAAAAAGGTTGCCTCCATAATCTTGTTTAACTTATAATCTGCTATATTATTCCAGATGATTTCGAATCCTTTCTTTACGGGTAACTCTTCTTTGTATCCCTTGAAAGCACAAGTACTGAAAGACGATTTTATTTCTATATACAGTTTGTTAATCAGATCTTGCTTGTTCTGAAAATATAGATAGATTGTGGCTGGTGCCACCCCTGCTAGTTTAGCTATTTTGGTCATCGGGGCATCATGGAATCCACGACTGTGAACCAATGTGAGCGTTGCATTGAGCAGAGCACTACGTTTGTCTGTTATTTTTTCTTTTTTAATCATGTTTCAATTCGTCTTTTATTGTGTCTTTGTTATTTCGTATTACAAATATATGATAAAAAATGAATGTTCATTCATAAAACACATACATTAACTTTTCCTTAGAAGGATATAACCACTCTACTATGCAGATTTTTACTTACCAACGAATGGTAACTGATATCCCTTCGGGGTCGTTTTCGAATTTGAGTAAACAAGTATTGCTATAGGCATCCCATGATTGAATAGCTTCCTTTAGAACATGTCCTTGTTTGTCTATAACAGCGATGCTTATGGGTTTATTCGGTAATAAAATACGCATCACATTGGTGGTATTCAACGGACTTTTTGCTACAAACGAATAGGTGTTAGGGGTCCTTTCTTCTTGATAGATGCGTGATGCTGTAGCCAGTACTTGTGGTTTCTTATTTTCTTTGACTCTATCGATATCAATCAGAAAGGCACGTTCACCTGGATAGACTGTCTTTTCTTTTAGGATAGGTAGTTCTGGATTGAATAGGTCAATCAATTTACCTTGTTTCTTGTAGGGTTCATTGTTAATCCCATCTTCCAGTACGGAGATTAAATCAAATGCACCTCGTTCTAAATAGAAGTTGTTTTTTAATACTAAGTTTCCTGCTTGTGCTTTGTCTTCATAGAGCTTTTTGATGGTGTCTAAAAAATGGGTATCGCCGCCTGATGTAAGAACAAATTCTTTTGGATCTTTTCTGATGATATAGACGGTTCCTTTGCCATATTCATATATCCCACTGTGTGCATCTTGATTGATATTCATCTTGGCAAATAAATGGGCTGAGGGTGTCCTGAAGTGATTGTCTCCTTGATTCCACCATTCCTGTATATCTTGATAGGGGTCTGAATCACGTCCTACATAGACCAATACGCCCCCTTTTTTCACCCAGTCTGCTAGGTAGTCGTGTCCGCTCGCTTGCATTGGTTTCATATTCGTATAGGACATCAACAAGAGTTTTGTGTCTTTCCATGATTCTGGATAGGATACATTTTCTAAGTGCATCATGTTGACTGGAATTCCTCTTTTTAGTAAGGGGAGTGTCAAGCCATAGAAGTTCGAAAAATTGGGGTCATCATATCCTTCGAGGGGTTTCGGGGTACGCTGGAACATGAGTGAATTGGACATGAGTACGCTAATTCCTTTGGATCCGGAAACGGTGTTTTGTGATACTGGCATCTGATTGAGTGCGTTGATCATCACCTGAATTTGTGTGGAATAAAAACGCGGAATGGTTTCTTTCTGATCGCTGTCTATACTTGTTTTGTATAATCCTTCATAGATTCTATTGGGCCATGGCATCACTTCGTAATTGTCATTTCGTGGATAGAGTAATTTGGCAGTGAAGGTGGCTTCATAGTTTTTCTTGAAATCTTGCCAGTCTCGTGGTCGGTCTTCTATTGGGTCGGTTAGGAAAAATACTTTTCGGTTCGTGGGGGCTGTCATTGATTCCATACAGCCATATTCTAAAAAGGCGGTTTCGAAAACTCTTTCTTTTTCAAGGCCATTGTAGTAATTGGGGGCTCGTGAAGTTCCGGTCCATACTTGTGCTATATAGCCATCTACGCAGTCTAAGGAGGCTAAACTGGCTTCAGGACTGATTATTTGCCATTGTGAATAGTTGATTAGGGAGTGTGTAGGGACATAGCAACGAACATCGATTCCTTGTGTCTTTCCATACGTTTTGGCGTAGGTAAAACATTCTTTGAGGGCTCGATAATATAAGAAGTATTTTAGTTTGTTGGATAGGTAGGTGTTTTCTGCTGAGGCATCTTGAGGACGCCATGCAAAGCCATAGTGATTGACCCATTCCTTTTTAAAAGCATCGCTATAGCCTGCTCTGGCCCAGAATTCGGGCTCTTCTAAATATATGGCATCGATTCCTGCATCTATGGCTCGTTTGATTTTGGTTTCTTGCATATATTTGATGAAATTTTCTGAAGGAACGATATAGGGAATCATATGTCCATGCCAGATGGTATCGCCTTCTTGAGTCACTTGTCCTTCATCAAGATGAGATTTTCCGTCCCACTGTCCTGTGAAGTAGTCTTGGTATTTTCCCCATGCCATTCCTGTCATAAAATGGGGGGTGTAGCCGCGGTCACGCCAACTAGCTACTCGTTGCTCAAAGGTAACCGAATCTTGGTCTGCTGTCCCATAGATAATGGCTACGTCGGAACGGACATCGATTGATGGTTTCCAAACGGAGGATGTTTGAAAGGCGGTTTTCTCGATCGGTGGGTCTTTTATAGTGCTTGTGGATGACTTGCATCCTATGGGAAGAATTGAAATGAGGATACTTGTTGCTAGGGCTAGGGCATGGTGGATTCTCATGGGTGGTCTTTTAAAAGTTGGGGTTTATATATTTGCTTATTAGTGCTTTGTCAACATCGATTGTTATGACGCCTGCTGCATAGCAAGCAAGTGTGTAAGGATTGTAAACGAAGATGATTTGGTCTTTGGTTAGACAAATGGCATCTGCTGATTTTAGGGTCGGATTATTAAATAGTTCAATGTTATAACTGTTGTGCTTTTGAAATGTATTATAAATGATTGTATTTAATTCATTTGAATCTAAATCATTGAAGATATCTTCTCTATTTAGGAGTTTGTGTGTTTTTAAGTCATAGTTATAGGCCTTATAAATTGTATTGGGATGGGCACCTCCTGCAAAAGAACTTTCTATTTGCAATAGGCTAATTATGCTTTTGGGATCAAGGCTTACCAGGCTGTCTGTCACATAATAGCTATATTTCCATTCGGGTCTTCCGTATTCACTTTGTTCCAGTTCTTGGAGAGAGGTTATTGCTTCATCCTTTAAGGTGTCTCCATCTTCCTTTACTTGTTTAATACGTAATGTATTGAATGATTCGAGTTCTGCATTTACTTTGCTATTGTTGGAACTGAATATTGTAAGTTTTGTGTCTAATTCTATGTCTTTGGTTTCTTCGTTCTGAACAAAAGTATCGGTGCTTATTTTTACTGGTTTACTACAAGAGGCGAAGAGGAATAGCACTAAAAAGACGGTGCTTATTATTAGTGTAGGGAATAAGGTGGAGCTGTTTGGAATCTTTCTTGTGTTCATATTGTTTCGATTTTGATGTTATTAATAGGGTATGTTCTGTTGCGAAGATAACAATTCCTCTTTTGTTTCTAGAAAAAAGCTATATCTTTGTGCCAATATTAGAAAAAAGATATGACTAACAAAGAAACCAAGCCTTCTTCTGGGACTAAACTGCCTTCTTTATGGATGGCGCTTACACCTATTATTATTCTCATCGTTCTTTTATTTATTACTATTCGAGTCTTCGGGAGTGATGCTTTGAGTGGGGGTAGTCAGATTAGCTTGTTGATTGCTACGGCTATCACTGCTATCATTGGGATTACTTCTGGATTTACAACTTGGGCCGAGATTGAAACGAATATTGGCGAGAGCATCAAAGGAATTGCTACGGCATTGGTGATATTACTCCTGATTGGGGCGTTGTCGGGTAGTTGGATGATTAGTGGGGTTACGCCTACGCTTATCTATTATGGCATGCAGATTCTGAGTCCGTTGTTTTTCTTACCTTGTTGTTGTATCATTTGCGCTATCGTATCTGTCATGACGGGGAGTTCTTGGACGACGATTGCAACCATTGGGGTGGCTTTGCTGGGTATCGGTCATGTGATGGGTTATGAGGATGGCTGGGTAGCGGGTTGTATCATTTCAGGAGCTTACTTTGGGGATAAGATATCACCTCTTTCTGATACGACAGTATTAGCTTCTTCTACTACTGGCACGCCTCTGTTTACACATATCCGCTATATGATGTACACGACGGTTCCTTCTATGACAATTACGTTGCTTGTTTTTCTCATTGCGGGACTTTTTCGTTCAACGACTACTAGTATTGATTCGTTACTCTTTACTGAGACACTTAAAAATACATTTACTATATCGCCTTGGTTGATGATTGTTCCGCTTATTTCTAGCATCCTTATAATCAAACGAGCTCCGTCTCTTATTACTTTGTTCGTATCGGCTATATCGGGTTCTATTGCTGCGCTGATTGCACAACCGGATATCTTGTTGGAAATTGGTCGCTTAGAGGTTCAAGCTGGGGATATTAATACTGTGACTGCTTTGTTTAAAGGAACTTATATTACTCTTTTTGGTGCTACTAATATCACTACTGTAATGCCGTCTATTAATGAACTGATCTCTACTCATGGGATGAGTGGAATGCTCAATACGGTGTGGCTAATCGTGTGTGCCATGACTTTTGGGGCGGCACTTACAGCTAACCATTCGCTGGAGAGTATCATGAATAAGGTCAAACATATAATTAGCCATCGCTTCAGTCTCATAACTTGTACTGTCTTTACGGGAATCTTCGGTAATATAACGATGGGGGATCAGTTTATCTCTATCATTCTGACTAGTCGAATCTTCAAGAAAATTTATGAAAATGAGGGTTACGAATCTCGTCTATTAAGTCGGGCCATTGAGGATAGTTCGACAGTGACTGCTCCTCTAATTCCTTGGACTACGGGGGGCATGACGCAAGCTACAATCTTGGGGGTAGCTACTTGGACTTATTTCCCTTATTGTATCTTCAATATTGTGTCGCCTATCATGAGCATCTTTGTGACTTCTATTGGTTACAAGGTGTTTCGTAATAAAAAAGAGTCTTCTAAAGAATAGGTCTTTTGTCGAATTAGCAAAGATGCAGGGGCAGTATAAAATGCTAATTGCAGGTAGAATCGAAAGATTAATAAAGAATTAGAACAGAGTTTTTATAGGATTACTATCTTTGTAAAATGAATCAATCGGAATCGTCTAATCATAGTTATCTTGATGAACTTAATGTGGTACAACGAGAGGCTGTGTTATATACTGAGGGTCCTGCACTAGTTATTGCTGGTGCTGGGTCTGGTAAAACGCGTGTGCTTACTTATAAAGTGACTTATTTGCTAGAGCAGGGGATGATGCCTTGGAATATCTTGGCGTTGACTTTCACGAATAAGGCGGCTCGTGAGATGCGTGAACGTGTGGCAAAGCAGGTGGGTGATGAGAAGGGTCGGAAGTTGTTTATGGGTACTTTTCATTCCATCTTTTCTCGTATCCTTCGTGAACATGCGGAATGTTTGGGATTCTCTTCTAATTTTACCATTTATGATGGGACGGATAGTAAGAATCTAATTAAGACGATTATCCGTGAATTGGGTTTAGATGATAAGAAATATAAGGCTCGGAATATTCAACAGATTATTTCTCGGGCGAAGGATAAATTGATTTCTCCTGATGATTATCTGTGTAATAAGGAGCTGATTGAAAGCGATAACAAGGCTGATCTGTCTTCTATTGGTGAAATTTATGCTATTTATTGGAAGCGTTGTCGGACGACAGATGTGATGGATTTTGATGACTTACTGGTCAATATGTTTATTCTTCTCAATACTCATCGTGAGGTGTTGGATAAGTATCAGCAACAGTTTCAGTATATTTTAGTGGATGAGTATCAGGACACGAATCATGTGCAGCATGAGATTGTACGATTGCTTGCGGAGTCGCATAGACGAATCTGTGTGGTGGGGGATGATGCGCAGAGTATTTATTCTTTCCGTGGGGCTAATGTAGATAATATATTGGATTTTCAGTCTGTGTTTGAAGGTACTCGATTGTTTAAGTTGGAACAGAATTATCGTTCTACGCAGACCATTGTGATGGCTGCAAATAGTTTGATTGAAAAGAATGAACGTCAGATTCATAAGGAGGTTTATTCTAAGAATGCTACCGGAGAGGCGTTGCCGGTAATTGTTGGTGATAGTGATATTGATGAGGCTTACAAGGTGGCTAGACAAATTTCGTCTTTGGTTCGTAGTGAGGGGATTCGTTATGATGAAATCGCTGTGCTTTACAGAACTAATGCGCAATCGCGTTCCTTTGAAAAATCGTTTCGAGATGCTATGATTCCTTATCAAATTTATGGGGGTACTTCTTTTTATCAGCGTGCGGAGATTAAAGATGCGGTTGCTTATATGCGGTTGGCTATTAATCCTCGTGATGAGCAGGCTCTGAGAAGGGTTATCAATAAGCCTAAAAGGTCTATCGGTAAAACGAGTCAAGATAGGTGTGCTGATATTGCTTTGATTAAAGGGGTACCATTATGGGAGGTCGTTAGTAATCCTTTCGACTACGAGGTGGCAAATGGAAAGGCGGCTAATGATCGGTTGGTCAATTTCTCAGAATTAATCTTTGGATTCAAAGAGTCTGCTTCTGATTTTTTGGTGGATGAATGGATGAGGAATATGTTCGAGAAGTCTGGCTTGATGGCAGAATATGCAACGGATGAAACTCCTGAGGGGATTAGCCATCGGGAGAATCTAGAAGAATTGCTCAATAGTGCGAGCCAATTTGTGGCTCAACGGCAAGAATATGGTGATACTGATGTGCTGCTTAGTGATTTTCTTTCAGAAATTTCTTTGATGACTGACCAAGATCAAGGGGATGATGAGGATACAAATAAGGTGACGCTAATGACGATTCATGCTGCTAAAGGATTGGAATATCCTTGCATATTTGTAGTTGGATTGGAGGAAGAGTTATTGCCTAGTCGCATGTCGATGGATACGCCTCGTCAAGTGGAAGAGGAACGACGTTTATTTTACGTGGCGTTGACTCGTGCAGAGAAGTATTGTTTCTTGAGTTATGCTAATTCTCGTTTTCAAAATGGTCGTCCTGAATTTCATGCACCGAGTCGTTTCTTACAGGAAATCAATCCTGACTTGGTGAATTGGATAGGGCGTCCTCGTATCAATATGCGTCAGCCTAATCAGATGTTTTCTGCACATGGAGAAGGAACGATGGATGATAATCGTGGCAAACGAGGCATCAGACCGAATTGGGATCATGATGCTCCTGAACGCTTTGGTATGAGAAACTCTAGTGGTGTACGAAATCATGTACCTGATGAGGCTTTGTTTACTAAGGGTTTGTCTAATATGACCAAAATCCCTCATGAAAAGACTTCGAAGGTAGTGGGTAGTTCTCGTGTGGGTACTGCAACTAGTGCTGGACCATCAAATGGTGTGACGGTCGGTACACGTATTCGTCATGACCGATTTGGAGAGGGAACTGTTGTTGAAACTAGTGGTGAAGGACCTAATGCTAAGGCGACCATTGAATTTCGGAATCATGGAAGAAAGCAATTGTTACTTCGATTTGCTCGATTTGAAAAGCTTGTCTAGTACAAATGAGGACCAGAGTATGCCGATAGATCCGTAGGTCAGTAGGATTATCCAAATGGTGGTGCTAAGATAGTACCCGCATAGACCTGCTCCTAAGATGGAAATACCACTGAATATTTGTTGGGTATGCATGCGTTTCACTCTGATTACTTTCTCTTTTTTAATCGTTGAAGTATCGTAATGGGTATTGATATATGAGATGGTGAGTGCTGCGCCTCCTATGATAAGACATGGTGCTGCATATTCCCAATGAAGACTCATAGTTATGGCTCCTAAAAGGGTAATGGCTAATCCTAAAAATAGGAGGATAGATAATAATTTGCTGTTCATAATTTAGTTGATGTCTTCTTTAAATTGGAAAATGTCTTCGTTCTCTCGTTTCATTAAGTACCGTTCCCGGGCTATTTGTTCAAGTGCATCTGGGTCATGTTTGAGTAATTCTATCTGTTTGTTTATCTCGTTGAGTTTGTCTTTGTTTTCTTGAATGTTTGTTTCTATTCGATTAATTTCTACATAATTATGGAATAGGTCAACTAATGTATTGTTGCTTGTAAATCCTATAGTTATAGCAAAATAGATTATGATGAGTTTGTAGCGATGTCTCCATAGCCACAATCTGAAACGATGAAAGTTTCGTTTCTTGGAATTTACGACTTGATCATATTTTTCCTGATTTGAGTCTGATGTCTCTTTGTTATTGTCTATCATATCTTATTAATGATAAGAATCTGTCCCATTTTTCTATACGCAAAGATACAATATTATATGTCGAAAGCCCAAAAAAATCTATATCTTTGTGGAGAATCGTATTTAATAAGAATTAATATTTATGGAGAAATCTCATTATATAGTATCAGCTCGTAAGTATCGTCCAGATACGTTTTCATCTGTGGTCGGACAGCAATCGCTTGTCACGACTTTGAAAAATGCTATTCTAAGAGATAAATTGGCTCATGCTTATTTGTTTTGTGGACCCCGTGGTGTGGGTAAAACTACTTGTGCGAGAATTTTTGCTAAGACTATTAATTGTGAGCATCTGACTTCTGATGGAGAGGCGTGTAATACTTGCGAATCTTGTGTTTCGTTTAATGAACAACGTTCTTTGAATATTTATGAGATGGATGCTGCGAGTAATAATTCGGTTAATGATATCAAACAATTAATTGACCAAGTACGGGTGCTTCCGCAAGTGGGACAATATAAGGTGTATATAATCGATGAGGTACATATGCTGTCTGCATCGGCGTTTAATGCTTTCTTAAAGACGTTGGAAGAACCTCCTGCTCATGCGGTGTTTATTTTAGCTACTACGGAAAAACATAAATTGCTTCCCACGATTCTTTCACGCTGCCAAATTTATGATTTTAGTCGGATTACTGTCGAGGATATCGTTGAACATCTTGCTCATGTGGCAGATAAAGAGGGTATAAAAGCTGAAACTGAGGCATTGCATGTTATTGCCTTGAAGGCTGACGGTGGAATGCGTGATGCATTGTCCATTTTTGATCAGGTGGTGAGTTATTGTAGTGGAGATGTTACTTATGATAAGACGATTGCTAATCTGCATGTGTTGGGTTATGATTATTATTTTAATTTGGTCCGTTTCTTGTTGGCTGGGGAAATTCCTTCTGGACTTTTGCTTTTCGATGAGGTGCTAAATAATGGTTTTGATGCTCGACAGTTTATAAATGGTTTGGCTTCGCATCTTCGTAACTTGATGGTTGGCGCTAGTAAAAGTACGCTTGGTCTCTTGGAGGTAGGGGCAAGTATCAGGCAGAAGTATCTTGAACAGGCTTCGGCTGTGTCTTTGCCTTTTATCTATCAGGCTCTTGATATTTGTAATCAATGTGATTTGCATTATAGAGAGAGTAATAATAAACGTCTATTAGTGGAGTTGGCCTTGATTCAAATAGGGCAAATCTTGCATCCTATAGATCGTAGTGGTGGTCATGCTTTGGGAGCTATTAGTAAACCGTTTGCCTCGGGGGGGACAAAGGCTGAACAACGGAAATCTGTTGCAACTGTTCAGCCAACTAAAGGTGCATCTATGAATGTTGCTGGCACTTCGATAACTGTTGATAAGGCTGTTACAAGCCCTGTAGTTTCTTCTACAACTAGCATGTCCGAAAAGGGAACAACTGTTCCTATTGCGATAAGTAAGGACACGTCGAGTGAACCTGCTATTTCTCAAACTGTTGCAAGCGATGTCTCTACTAATTATGAACCTAGTGGCCGTCGGTTGCAGAGTATCTCTATCCGGAGAAAGCGTGCAAAGAATGGAGTGATTGCAGCCTCTGTTACACAGAATGGTTCTGCAGGTGTATTGTCAGGTAATCAGGGGAAAGAAATTTCTCAAAATAAAGCTCCTTTTGATGATGAAAAATTGCGTTCGGCTTGGTTTGCCTTTATTCAAATTCTTCCAAAGGAGTATAATGCTCTGGCTGGTAGGTTACAAAATGCTCCTATTTATATTAAAGAAGAGAATCAAGTGGAATTTTTGCTAGGAAATGATATTGTAGCGGATAATGTAAAGCCTTTATTGTCACAGATAACTTTATTCTTGAGAAAAGAGCTTAAAAATGATTTCATTGAGCTTAACTATAGCATTAGTGTGGATGCAATGCCAGTCATAAACATTAGTGGTGCAGAATTGTATAAAAAAATGAATAAAGATAATCCAGTTTTAGGAAGATTAAAGAAAAAGTTCTTTTTAGATTTAAATTAATTGATCTATTAACTTAGTTAAGTAGAATAAATTTTACTTTTAATTAATGCTTATTTATATTTGTATGTTAAAGATGGTATATTTATTATACATTTTAGTTAAAATCAAGTACAATTCATTCTTTTTTGTTGTTTACTTGTTTTAATGTAATAATTATACTTATCTTTGCACTACCGACGCATTATATTAAATACATAAAGTCAGCCTGTTATAAATTGTTATGGGACTGTTTAAGTCATTGTGTACGGATTTAGTAATAATTAAAATGATTTTGAATATGAAAAAAAGATTATTAGTTGCTGCTTTACTCCTTGGTTCTACTTTAGGTGTTTATGCACAACAAACAGAAAACAAAGATGCTAAGTATAAAGTAGAAACTAACAAGTTCTGGAGTAATTGGTTTATTTCCGTTGGTGGAGGTGTTCAGGTGTATACTGGTGATAGTGACACAAAACAAGATTTTACTGATAGATTAGCACCAGCTCTTGACTTCTCAGTAGGTAAATGGTTTACTCCTGTATTGGGACTTCGTGGAAGTTATAATGGACTAGAAGCTAATGGTTATACTTTTGATGGGAATAACGCATTCGTTTCTGGTGGCATGAATTCAGATGGGTACTATGACCAAGATTTTAAGTTGGCAAATGTGCATTTTGATGTATTATTCAACTTGACTAATGCACTTTGTGGTTACAAAGCTGATAGATTGTATAATATCATTCCCTTTGCAGGTGCTGGTATATTGCACGATTGGGATGTTCATGAGAATGAAACTTCTTTAAATGCTGGTATTATCAACCGTTTTCGTTTGAATAGCAATTGGGACCTTAATGTTGAAGCACGTATTGCTTATATAAACGAACGCTTTGATCATGAATCTATTAGTAAACGTCTAGAGACTCTTTCTGGTGTAACTGTTGGTTTTACTTACAATTTCCCTAAGAGTAATTGGGATCGTGCTACTGTAGTTACTACTGGTATCACTGAAGATGAAATGCAAGCTGTACGTGATCAACTGGCTAATTGCCGCGATAATGGTAAGAAACTAAATGATCAACTAACTTATCTTAATAATCATCCTAAGACTATAGTTAAAGAAGTAGGTACCGATGTATTGTCTCCTACATTGTTCGTTTTTTCTATCAATTCAGCTAAGGTATCTAAAGCAACTCGTGTAAATGTAGGTTATCTTGCTAAAATTATTAATGCAGATACTTCTGATAAAACTTATCTTGTTACTGGTTATGCTGATAGAGAAACTGGTTCTCCTAGTTGGAATCAAACTCTTTCTGAAAAGCGTGCTGATGCAATTAATGATGTTTTGGTTAACGAATATAATGTTTCAGCTGAAAAAATCAAGAAGGCTTCTAAGGGTGGTGTAGATAATATGTTCTACAATGACCGTCGTTTGAACCGTTGTGTAATCGTTGAATAATTTTCTTTTGATAAGAATAAATATAATATTGAGTGTGCTGACTTTTTTGTCAGCACACTTTTTTTGTATATTTGCTAAATTATTTGGTTTAATTTAATATGATTCTTTTGGGTGTTATAGATTAAAATTGGATGATATTAGTTATTTTTTTTGTGATATATTAGTGTTAATGTGATTATCCTACTTATATTGTGTTATAAAAATGAATTGTCTTTAATGAGAGAATAAATTTGTACAATTATAGACTATTGGGATTAGTGTGTGCAGATAAGTTATTAATTAAAATTATTGTGAATATGAAAAAAAATTTAATCGTTGCTGCTTTATTCTTAGGCTCTACTCTAGGTATTAATGCACAGCAAACAGAAAATACAGATGCAAAGTATAAAGTAGAAACAAATAAATTCTGGAGTAATTGGTTTATCTCTCTTGGTGGTGGTGTTCAGGTATTCAAAGGTGAGAGTGATACAAACCAAGATTTTAGTGATAGATTAGCTCCAGCTCTTGACTTCTCCGTAGGTAAATGGTTTACTCCAGTGTTGGGATTACGTGCTAGCTATAATGGGCTAAAAGGTCATGGTTATACTTTTGATGAGAATAATAATTATGTCTTTGGGGGTATGAATTCTGATGGTTACTATGAACAAAAACTTAAAACAGCTAATTTCCATATGGATGCCTTGTTCAATTTGTCTAATGCATTTTATGGTTACAAATCTGATCGTTTATACAGTTTTATTCCTTTTATTGGTGGTGGTAGCTTGCATGAATGGGATTCAAATGAAGATGAGATTTCTTTAAATATTGGTCTTATTAATCGTTTCCGTTTGAATAATAATTGGGATTTTAATATTGAGGGTCGTATTGCTTTTATTAATGAACGTTTTGATAGCGAAAATTATTCAGATAATCTCTCATCTATGACGGGTATAACTTTTGGATTTACTTACAATTTCCCTAAGAGTGATTGGGACCGTGCTACTGTAGTTACTACTGGTATCACTGAAGATGAAATGCAAGCTGTACGTGATCAATTGGCTAATTGTCACGATAATAGTAAGAAATTAAATGATCAACTTACTTATCTTAAGAATCATCCAAAGACTATAGTTAAAGAGGTAGGTACAGATGTATTGTCTCCTACATTGTTCGTTTTTTCTATCAATTCAGCTAAGGTATCTAAAGCTACTCGTGTAAATGTAGGTTATCTTGCTAAAATTATCAATGCAG
>Ga0172378_10003118_pt1 | contig 15584 bp, 26 predicted proteins | sample GrowelOW332metaG_FD_119755 | JGI IMG/M metagenome (GOLD analysis project Ga0172378, IMG submission 119755) | Groundwater microbial communities from an aquifer near a municipal landfill in Southern Ontario, Canada - Pumphouse #3_1 metaG | ecosystem: Environmental > Aquatic > Deep subsurface >... | reverse complement strand
TAGGTATGGTTATAGGGCTGGTAATTGGCCTGTGGGCAAACAAAAACGGAAGTAACGAGTTGAAGAACCAAGAAAGCGAAGCACTTAAATGAACAGCGTATAATGATGGACAGATTGATTCAAAGTTGGTCTCAATTTCTGATACAGTTTCGCGCATCGATACGAACGTCGAAAACCTAAAAAAAATATTAACAATGTTGAAGCAAGGTTAGCTAAAGTAGAAGAGTCTGCTAAGTCGGCACATTATAGGATTGATAGACTTTCAGATAATAAAAAAGAAAAGGAGAAATAAAATGACTAAGAAAAGTACAAACAGATGGAAAAACCCATGGTTATGGGTAGGAGTAATCGGCGTAATTCTAACAGCTTTAAATGTAAATGCAAGTAGCTTTACATCATGGGTAGAACTCGGGCATGGGTTCTTAAACTTTGTCCAAAATCCATTCGCACTAGGTACGGTAGCAATGTCCTTGCTAGGCAATTACGTAGATCCAACCACTGGCGGATTAAAAGATTAATAATAAATTTAATAAGCCCCCAGGTACTTATGTACTTAGGGGCTTATTTTAGTTTTTGCACTTGTCCTCGTAGTAAAAAAGTGAGTAGCCGGTGCCCGGACAATCTGGACAGCACCAATCTTTTCGGTGATTATGGGCCGGCTCAATAATCATGTCTTCATTGGTCAAATTTACGACCAATCCGTGCGGAGCCTTGTGGCTTTTCATAAAAACACCGGAAAAAGAATATAATGGGGTTTTTCAGGTTCGCATATCTTCAGAACTACACAAAAAATTAGCATTCAAAGCAGAGCGTACGGGCAAAAAAATGAATGCTTTGGTGGTGGAAGCATTAGAGCAATCTTTTGATACGCCTAATTACAATTTTAATTTGAACGATAAAGTATGAACGAAAGGAATAAAGAAGGGATGATGCGGAGATGACACCACCAGAACATATTTTGGTTGCTTTTTTAGGATGCGGAGCCTTGGTCGGAGCTATAATGTCTTCGGTTCAATTTTTCATAAATCGAAATGACAATAAAAAAGCTGTTAAACTTATTGATAATTCCGAGTTTAAAAAAACTATTGGTAAGTTAAATGAGGAGATAGTAACATTAAAAGAATACATTGGCGAATTGACTTATATTACTTTCTCTGACAAAATAGAGACATATTTAAACCAGGGGTTTTGTACTCCTGAACAACGTCATATAATTGAAGATATTAAGAAGATTTATCATGCCTTGGGATTTAACGGAGACATGGACGCTCGTTTAGAACGACTATATGGTATGCCTACAAAAAGAATTGTACATGGAAGACGGAAGGATGACGATGAGAAACATAACATTTAATAAGATGTCAGTTATATTAATGTATGTAATGGTTAAAGAGTAGTTATATTTTAAAGGAGAAGAATAATGGACGATAAAAACATAGTAAGTAAAGAAACTGTAAAAGAGATATATTCTCTACTATGCGCTTTAGAGGTGCGAGGAGATTCGGTTATAATTTTGGCAAGCGTGTTAGCACGTTTGAAAGAATTAATTAAGTAATCACTCTTTATATTGAGCAAGCATTACGTTCGTCTACGTACGAGCGTGGTGTTTGCCCTTTTATTTTTCTTTTTACCAAAACCTCAATTTTTTGTAAAAACGCCGAAAAAACGAGGCTCTAATTTGCGTTCTAAGCGACTTTTAGAAGGGTGGTCGATACTTTATACCTCCTAATTTCGCGGTTTTTACAACTTATATTATGAAAGGAGTGATTATAATGTTTAAAACAAAATCAAAAAAAAATGCGAGAGGTCGTTGAGAGACAATTATATTTGATAAATACCCAGTTAAATAATAGGGAAGTTGATCAAAAAAATATTATCGATCAAACGCTGATTGCACAAAAAGTGACAGTAGAAGAAATATTAAGATACTTCGACAGAATTGAGTCCTAACAAAGACTCTTTTCTTTTTCGCGATATTTTCAAGTTCTCTTATGAGAACTTAATTTAAAACCGAAAGGAGATTATTATGAAGTATAAACAGATTGAATCGAGTAGGGAAATAAGATTGTGGATAACACAGATAATGGTTCCATCAATAGTAATTGCTGGAATGTGGTTGAAGATGAATCCATCGTCAAATTTCACCTGCGCAGTTAAGAGTAAATATTACAATATAAAAGATAAGGTAAAAACGAAGTTTTCAAAAAGTTGAGTCATCCGACTCTTCTTTTTCGCGATGTTTACATATGCTTTAATGAAGGAGATGATAATATGAATGAAATAATTGTAACAGAAGCATTTAAGTTAGCCATATTTATTATAGAGGCGATAATCGTATTAACGGTTGCCGGAACTATAAGCTATGGGATATTTAAATACTTGTACACGAAAAGATTAAAGGAATATTATAAAACCGATAAAGATTGAGACTTATTAGTCTCTTTCTTTTATATTTGAAAGGAGAGCACAATGTCCGAACGTTATAAACCTAAAACGATAGTTAAAAATGAAAAAAGATTATATACTTTTTATGTAAGTGATAATAATGGAGAGCGTATCGAATTACTGCGATCAATAAAGAGCAGACCAAAAGATATTTATGATTGGCAAATTTCAAAAAAGTTTAGATTAGATAAGGATATCTTTTTATATATTTGTGGTGTTCTATGCAGTAAAGAAACATATCAAGAAATAATGGAAGAAATAAAAGCGGTTAATATATGGGATGACCCACCGCATACTCTTGTGTGATTCGCGATTTTAACAGTTTCTTTTATGAGAACGTATATTTAAATACTAAAGGAGAGAATCATGAGTATTAAAAAAGTTATAAAAGAAAAACGTACTAAAAATTACAGAATTATTGTTAAAGAGGAAAACTTAACAAAAGTGTTGGGCATATTAGCTTTAGCGACCGAAGGAAGATGGATGAAGAATAAATTAGCTGTCGTTCCATTTGGAAACAAAGAGAATTATGGAAAATGGTTGATAAGTTGTTCACTTACAAATAAGATCTGGAATGAAATTAGAACGGATATTTCTACGATGGCAGAAGTGATACAACAATATGGAAATCAGACCATTACGTATATTGAGGTATGTTAAAAGATAGAGGCTTAAAATAGCCTCTTTTCTTTCGCGATATTTTCATATGCTTTAATGAAAGGAGAATGAAACTATGAAAATATTTAAAAAGGTAAAAAATAATTCTAAGATGTTTATAATTCTGTCAACGGGAATAACGGTGGCAGTAATTACAAACATGCTAGGATTGGATATGAAACTTGTTGAAAAGATCGAGGGGCATTCTAATAAAGATCGAGACTAAAATAGTCTCTTTCTTTTATATTTGAAAGGAGAATTTTATGGAGTTGTTCATGTATTTTTGTATAGGCCTTTTACTTGGTATATTTGGAACCTTGTTTGTATTTTTAATAATATATGATTTAGCGTCAGCTGGAACTATAGTTTATGACGATTCTGATAAAAACAAAGATAATTTCTTGTTTGTTATATCTCATCTGGATCGATTGTATAAACGTAAAATAGTTATTTTAAAAGTTAAATCGCAGGATGGCAATGATAAATCGCAAAAAAAACATAGACTTTAATGAGAACTTATATTTTTGAACAGAAAGGAGATCAAATGGAATTTAAGAAGACTTTAGCGGATAAGATTGAATCTGGGCTTTATTCGTTAGGGGATGATTTACCCCCGGAAGATTATGAAAGGAAAGCCGAAGGTGTGGCTAAACTGATCGATAGATATATTCAAATGGAAGGTTCATCCCAAGAAAAGAAAAAGGGAAAGAACGAGAAAATATTGGAAATATTTAAGATTGGTGTAACCGTAGCCGGAATCGTTATTCCAAGTGTAATAACCGTTTGGGGTGTGAAGACGTCACTTATATTTGAAGAACAGGGTACAATAAGTACGACAGTTGGACGAGGTTTTATGAATCGACTACTTAAACGAAGTTAGGTGCGAAAAGATCGAGACTAAAATAGTCTCTTTCTTTTATATTTCGCGAAAAAAGCATAGACTCTAATGAGAAGGAAGTGGTGTGACACGAATGTTATAGCCGGCAGGCTATCGCCGCTACGAGAGTTCGTTGCTCCTCGTAGCCCTTCTTTTATTTTTATTGTTGAACAGAAAGGAGAATACAATGTTCACACAAAATAATCACACAACCGCGCATGGAGTTTCCTCCATCATATTAACATGTCTCGGAGCCGTAGGGGTTTGCGGAACAGCTGTAATGTCTGCGAAAGCTACTCCAAAAGCTATAGAACTATGGAATGAGGCTGAAGAGGAAAAAGGAAGTCCTCTTACGTTTACGGAAAAAGCCAAAACAGGAGGTCTTGAATATCTTCCCGCAGCCGGTCTTGCATTCGGTACAATTGCTTGTATATTCGGAGCGCAGGCAAGCAATCAAATGACGCAGGCATCCCTCGTGAGCGCTTACGCATTTATGGAACGCTCGTATCATCAGTACAAAGATAAAGTGCATGAGGTATTTGGCAAAAAGGGAGAAACGAGGATACATAAAGCTATGGTAAAAGAAGATACGCCAGAAAAAGAAGAGTTTATAAACTCTCATTCTGAAAACATGAACGATCAGCAGATGTTTTACGATTTATTTTCAGGAACGTACTTCGCATCAACTCTTGAACAAGTGGAGTATGCTGAAAAAGAAGTAGAAGAAATGTTGGCTACGAACGGGTATGTATATTTAAACGACTTTTATACAGCGCTTAATTGCCCTGACCTTCCTGGTAATAATGAGTTTGGATGGTATATTGGATGGCCTATGTTCAATGGAACTAACGAACCAACCGTTATTAATTTCGAGAACGAGTTTGTTGAAACCGACGATCATTTTCAGTGCTACATTATAAGTGCGGAGTTCGATCCGATTACATTCCAGGTAATGTAACGCGATTTTTACAGAGCCTTTAATGAAAGGAGGTTTTGCAGATGAAATTAGGAACTATATTATCTTCAAGTGCAATGTTGTTAGCGATTGCGGGCACGGTAGTGGGCGGAATAGCAAACAAACTTGAATTGAAGAACGCGGTTGCGAAGGAAGTAGCAAAACAATTTATTAGAAGATAAAAGGGTCTAACGACTCTTTTATTTATATTTTCAGAAAGGAATAATTATGAATGGAAACAGTTTAAAAACTATGTTAATAGGTGTTAAGAAATCGTTCATTAAAAACAGTCCTACTATATTATTAATAATGGGAGCAAGTTCGATGGTTGCGTCAACTGTGTATGCGGTGAAAGCAACTCCAAAAGCCCTGTCTATAATTGACGAGAAGAAACTTACGACACGGGCTGATATTATTAGAGCAACGTGGAAACAGTATCTTCCTGCTATTATATCTGGGACGGCTGGTATATTATGCTTAGTTGGGTCGAATTCTATACACGCTAAGCGTAATGCAACACTCGCGACCGTGTATAAAATATCCGAAACGGCTCTTACTGAGTATAAAGACAAGGTTGTTGAATTAGTTGGAAACAAGAAGGCAAAAGAGATTGACGAAAAGATATATCAGGACAAAATCGATAAAACTCCGGCAAATAATGTTATAATCGCAAATGGAAATGGAGATGTACTGTGTTTTGATTCTATGAGCGGTCAATATTTTAAAGCTGATGTGGATTATCTTGGTAAATGCATAAATAGTCTTAATGAGAGTATGCTTCTTTATAATTACGTGTCGCTCAATGATTTATACGAGCAATTGGGTTTGGAGTTATCTGCGATCGGGGATCAAATCGGATGGAACATAGCGAATGGGCTCGTTGAATTGAACTTGGGAGCACAGTTGTCGAAGGACGGGGCTCCATGCGTTGTGCTGCAGTACAATATGCCTCCTGAGTCCGGATTCGACAACTATAATTAGACGCGAAAAAAGCATACCATTTTATGGTAGTAAGTTATTTTTATTCGAACCGAAAGGAGAAACAAATGAATGAATTTAGAAATGCAGGAAGAAACGGTAAGGGATTTCTGGTAGGAGCTTTTGCGGCGGGATTTGTAGGAGCAGTCACAACAGTGGTTGCAGTCGTACGAAAAAAGCGTAAAGGTAAGACTAAACCAGATGTTGATAACGTTTCATATGAGATAAAAGAGTCGAATGTTAAAACGGACGACGAATAAATACTAATTACCAAATAAGAGAGAGAGATATTACTCTCTTCTCTTATATTTTTCTGAAAGGTGGAATTATGATTTACGATTATTCAGGACCGGTTATGAAATTCGGAGTTAATATTGGACGATGGAAAGGCCAGACAACAGCACCATCGAAAGTTAAAGCCAAGTCAAACCTTGAATATCAGTATAAACAAGAGCACGGCTTAAAACCTAATACTCGGATAACAATATCCGAGAAGTTTATAATAACACGCTAAGGAGAACTATTATGAAAAAAACGAGGAAGATTCGAGTAATTATTGGCATATTATTCGCCACGTGCGCCATCATATTAGCCAGGAAAGGCGATATGGTGACGGCATGACAGATTACAAATCAAATTCCCATAAATCAAGGGGAAATCAAAAAGCTTCAGAAGAGGCATCCGAAAAGAAGCAAATCGAAAAGATTGCTAGCGGAAAAGTAATTAAAAAGAAGACCGGATTAATGTCTTCTATTATGGCTGAGGACGCAGGAGACATGAAAACTTATATTATAAGAGACATAGTAATGCCTGGTATAAAGAAAGCCATAGACGAAACAGTTCATATGTTTTTGTATGGGGATTCGGGCAAACGATCGAGCCCGGTTACCCGATATTCATATAACGGTGGCAACTATCGTGACTACAACAAAACAGACTCAGAACGAGTTTATGATACGGTTACTTCAAGAACGGGATATTCATACAACGACATAGTTCTTGAAACAAGAGCTGAAGGAGAAGAAGTGTTGACTCGTATGGATGAAATAATAGACACTTATGGGATCGTATCCGTAGCTGATTTTTACGACTTAGTAGGAGTTAAGTGTAGCTACACAGATAACGGTTACGGATGGACAAATCTCAGAAATGCGAGCGTATTACGTTTGCAAAATGGATCATACGTTATAAAATTGCCAAAGGCATTACCAATAAAATAGTAAAGGAGAAGAACATGAAAAATTTTATATTTCCAAAAGCAATAGCCCAAGTTGGACTTGCCTTGAAGAAGTACAGCCCGGAGATATTAACAGGGGTTGGAGTGACTGGTGTAATAGGCGGAACGATACTCGCCTGCAAAGCCACAACAAAAGCTAGTGATATTTTCGATGAGAAAAAAGAGATGCTTCATAAAGTAGATGTTGTTTTTGAAGAGCATTCGAAAACAGACCCAAAAGAGGACAAAAATCATTATACGGAAGAAAACAAATCAAATGATATTCGTATAATAAACACGCAGACTGTTCTCAAGTTAGTCAAATTATATGGACCGGCGGCATTGACACTGATTGGTTCTATATTGTGTTTTGTTTCGGCGACAACCGTCCTTAAGAAAAGAAACGCAGCCATTGCTGCGGCATATACCGCAGTTGATGCAAGTTTCAGAAAGTATAGAGATAGAGTCATCGATAAATTTGGTGACGATATTGATAAAGAATTAAGGTTCAATATGCATAAAGAGGAAATGGAAATCGAGGATGAAAACGGTAAGAAAGTAAAGAAAACCGTAAATATTGTTGATGGAACTCCAGAGCCAGGAGAATACAGTAAATTCTTCGATTCGTCGTGCAATGGTTGGATGAAGAGTCCGGAATCGAATCTTTTCTTCTTGAGATCTCAACAGGAATGCTTTAATGAGATATTAAAGAATAGAGGCTATGTATTTTTAAACGAGATCTATGATGCGCTCGGAATCGAAAAAACGAGAGCAGGCCAAATGGTTGGTTGGATGAGAGACTCCGGCAATAAAGATTCGGATGGTTATATTGACTTCGGAATCTATAATGGAGAGAGCGACGCATGCAGAAAGTTTGTTAACGGACTTGAGACCGTTATACTACTTGATTTTAACTGCGATGGAAGTATTATGAGCTATTTCACTGACCACGATAAATAAGGAGAAGAGCGATGAACACAAAAGCAATAGGTATATTTTTGGCAGGAGCCGCTGCTGGCTCCGCTATTGCCTGGTATTTTACAAAGGCTAAATACAAGAAAATAGCAGACGAAGAGATAGCAGATGTAAAAGAGCATTTTAGCGTTCCTAAAAAGCCAATAGACGACATTACTGCTATTCTTAATGCTGAATCAGACGAAGAAAAGAAACAGTATATGAACAACACCGAAAGAGAAGGGAAAGTAAGAACACCCGCTCGAGTTGTTGAGGAAACTGAAAACTTCGAGGAAGGAGAAGATATGAATGCACAAGAAAAAGAAGATTACAACAATATAGTCAAAGAATACAAGAAGCCAGACGATGTAGGCGGATATGTAAAATTCAATGCTAATGTTGAGCACTCTCCAACACTACAATTTGAAGAGGATGAGATGATATTTCCTATCGCCTTCGATAATTTCGGAGAGTTTGACGATTATAGAACGGGTACATTATATTACACAAAGGATGGATTCCTTGTGTATGAGGAACCAGACACGCTTGAATTAGCTATGGACGAAGGAAATATGGCTAACGTAGATGATACAGTGGGATGGGATTCACTCGATATTCTGGAAGCGAATCCTGATGAAGGTCTTTGCGTTAGGAACTCGGAAATAAAAGTCGACTACGAAATTATTCGCAGCGAGATAGATCTTAACGAAATACGAGAAGAGCATTACGCCAGTAAGTACGATAGAGAAAGAAGATGACTGCCATGAAAGATGCTACTGTAAGGAATGAATATTTCAAATGGCTTTGCTTAGAGACTCGTAACTCCGAAATATTTTCGCCCAAAACTTGTTTTGACGATCTTCTATTATATTTGTACGAGAAAGAATGCGTCTTTATGCCGCTTGTCCCAAACGATGACAATCGAATAGAGGATGGGAAAACTCTTAGGTATCATTTTTCATTAGATGAAGAACATGGGTTCGGTTTAAAACTTAAACCCGATGAAATAAAATCATATTTAATCGGTCCTTGCTCGGTGCTTGAAATGCTTGTGGCTTTAGCCAAAAAGATGGAAGGCATAATGTGGGACTCAGAATACGGAGATAGAATCTCTCAATGGTTTTGGAAAATGATTAACAGTTTGGGCTTGAGTCATATGTATAATGAGCATTTTGACGAAGACGAAGCGAATGCTGTTGTGGATCGATTTTTAAGACGAGAGTACGAGCCAACCGGAAAAGGTGGCTTATTTACTTTAAAACATTGCAGGTATGATTTAAGAACCGTGGAGATATGGTATCAGATGGGATGGTATATAAACGAACTTGCAGAAGAACAGGAAGAATAGTATGTTTGATTTTTTTAAAATTTCAACTCGCCATGGAAAGAAGAAAGGAATACTTGAAGTATATCCTAAATTCATAGTTGGTAAAAGTTCTGACCTGATGATACGAGGCGGTGATTTTTATGCTATATGGATTGAAGAGCGTGGACTTTGGTCTACGGACGAGCAAGATGCCTTAAGATTGATCGACCATCAACTGGATAATTTTGTAGACGAGCATAATGATTTGGATGGAGACGTCCATATTTTACATATGTGGGATGCAGAAACAGGCATGATAGATCACTGGCACAAATTTTGTCAAAAACAACAACGAGATTCTTTCGTGATGTTGGACGAGAAACTTATATTTTCGAATGATGAAACTAAGAGAGGGGACTACGCAAGTAGAAGACTCTCATACCCTCTTGATAAATGTGAAACACCAGCTTACGATAAATTGATGTCAACATTATATTTAGAAGAGGAGAGAATGAAGATAGAATGGGCTATAGGTGCAATAATAACTGGAGACTCAAAGCATATTCAGAAGTTTATGGTTCTATATGGGGCTGCTGGAACGGGTAAGTCGACTATCCTTAATATTATACAGCAGTTATTTGATGGGTATTATTCCGTATTTGATGCCAAAGCCCTTGGATCTTCTAGTAATTCGTTTGCGTTAGAAGCTTTCAAATCCAACCCATTAGTCGCCATTCAACATGACGGCGATTTATCTCGAATAGAAGACAACACCAGATTAAATAGTCTTGTATCTCATGAAACGATGACAGTTAACGAGAAGTTTAAAAGCACTTATGCTAACAGCTTCAAATGCTTCTTATTTATGGGTACTAACAAACCGGTTAAGATAGCAGATGCTAAGTCTGGTTTGATAAGACGTTTAATCGATGTGTCACCTTCTGGAAACAAATTAAAAGTTGGCGAGTACAACAAAGCAGTAAAGCAAATAAAATTTGAACTGGGCGGTATAGCTCAGCATTGTCAACAGGTATATTTAAACAACGAAGATAGGTATGATGATTATATTCCGATTTCGATGTTGGGAGCATCGAATGACTTCTATAACTTCATGGTTGATTCCTATCATATTTTTAAAAAGAATGACGGCACAAGTATGAAAGCCGCTTGGGAGATGTATCGTGAGTATTGCGAAGAAGCGAACATAAAACATGCATTTATTCAACGGGTTTTCAAAGAAGAACTTAAAAACTATTTTAAAACATTCAGTGAACGATTCAATACAGATGATGGAACGAGAGTGAGAAACCACTATCAGGGATTTCTGACAGACAAATTCAAAGATCATGATGAAACGCAAGGAAACGCGGTCGAAGAACGAGAACTTATTAACCTTTCGTATACGGAATCTATATTTGACATCTATTGCGCTGATTGCCCGGCTCAGTACGCGAACGCAAAAGAAACTCCCAAAAAGAAATGGGCCGATGTAACCACTAAACTTTCGGATATTAGTACGAATAGGGTTCATTACGTTAAGGTTCCTAAGAATCATATTGTAATAGACTTTGACTTGAAGGATGAAAACGGTAAGAAATCATTCGAAAAGAACTTAAAGAAAGCCAGCGAATGGCCGCCTACGTATGCGGAAGTAAGCAAGAGTGGTTCAGGAATACATCTTCATTATATTTATACAGGAGACCCAACAGAACTAAGTAGGATATATGAAGAGGATGTTGAAATTAAGGTATTTACAGGACGAAGTTCTCTTAGACGAAAACTTACAAGTTGTAACAATTTGCCGATAGCGAGTTTAAGTTCTGGTTTACCGAAGAAAGGAGAAAAGATGATTAACTCCGCAAGTATAAAAAGCGATAGGGGTTTACGATCGTTAATAAAACGCAATTTGAACAAAGAGATTCATCCGGGAACGAAACCGAGCATGGATTTCATCTATAAAATTCTTGACGACGCATATTTGAATGGTTTGCATTATGATGTTACGGACATGCGGAATGAGATAATAGCATTTGCTGCCGGGAGTACAAACCAAGCAGAATACTGTTTAAAAATCGCGAACCAATTAAAATACAAGTCGGAAGAAGTAAGTAAAGTATACGACAAGAATGACAACATTATATTTTATGACATTGAGGTATTCCCTAATCTATTCTTAGTTAATTGGAAGCAGATGGGAAAAGATAAACCCGTAGTAAGGATGTTTAATCCAACATCCGAACAAATAGAAGACCTTATACAGCATAGACTTGTAGGTTTCAACTGTAGACGATACGATAATCATATTTTGTATGCTGCGTTGATGGGGTACACAACAAAGCAAATTTACAACCTCTCTCAAAAGATAATAAACGGAAGTCCGAATTGCTTCTTTAGTGAGGCGTACAACATATCCTACACAGACGTATTCGATTTTTGTTCGAAGAAACAGTCACTTAAAAAGTGGGAGATAGAATTAGGTATTCACCATCACGAGTTAGGTTTACCTTGGGATGAACCGGTTGATAAAAAGCTATGGGAGGATGTTGCTAAGTATTGTGACTATGATGTTCTTGCCACCGAAGCAGTATTTAATGACAGGAGTGGAGATTTTAAGGCGAGGCAGATATTATCTGATCTAGCAGGAATGAGTGTTAACTCAACGACAAATTCATTAACAACTAAAATTATATTTGGCAACGAACGCAAGCCGAAGTTAGTCATGACTGATTTAGCAACCGGCGAACAAAGTTAGAAAGGAGGAAACTATGGCGAAACCAATAAATTCCTTTCCGGGATACGAGTATACATATATTGAAAAAGACAAGAAATGGCACAACATGTATAGGAACACGGATCTTGGAAAAGGAGGCTACGTATATTCTGAACCTGGAATGCATGGTAATGTTGCGCTGCTTGATATTCAGTCAATGCATCCGAATTCGGCTGTTAACTTGAACATATTTGGAGAACACACTCCAAAATTCAAAGAGCTGCTTGACGCGCGTATATTTATCAAACACAAAGAGTACGATAAGGCTAAAAAACTATTTAACGGACGTCTTCAGCCATATTTAGATGACCCAGAACAAGCAAGTGCATTAGCGCAAGCTTTGAAGATAGCTATAAACAGCGTATATGGATTGACAAGCGCTGGTTTTTCTAATCCATTTAAGGACGAGAGAAATACCAACAACATAGTAGCATTAAGAGGCGCTTTGTTCATGAGGGAATTACAGGAAGAGGTTCAAAAAAGAGGGTACACCGTAGTTCATATTAAAACCGATAGTATAAAGATAGCAGACGCAACCCCTGTGATAATAGAATTTTGTGAGGATTTCGCAAAGAAGTATGGCTATACTTTTGAACACGAGGCTACGTATGAACGTATGTGCCTCATAAATGATACGGTTTATATTGCTAGGTATAAGGACGGAGACAAACTTGGGGACTGGACTGCCACTGGAACGCAGTTCGCAGTTCCATATGTATTCAAAACTTTATTTTCTAAAGAGAAGATAGAGTTTCCAGATCTATGCCAAACATTTGAAGTTAAACAAGGTGATTTATATTTAGACATGAATGAAGAACTTCCGGATGTAACCGATTTAGAAAAGGAACTAAAGAAGACTGACGACGAAAAAAGAATAGCCGAATTGGAGACAGATATTGCAAAAGGCCACGATTTAAGATTTGTTGGGCGAGTTGGCTCGTTTTGTCCCGTTAAGGACGGATCAGGCGGAGGAATTTTATACCGAAGGAAAGAAGGTAAAAACTTTGCCGCAACCGGGTCAAAAGGGTTCAGATGGTTGGAAGCCGAAGAAGCTATAGAAGAAAAGAAAGAAAACAGCATTAACTTACAGTTTTACAACGGCTTGGTTGATAAAGCGGTAGAAATTATATCTAAGTATACTGATTTTGAGTGGTTTGTTTCTGATGAACCTTACGAAGAAGACTTGCCATTCTAGTAGTATAAAGTTAAGTTATATTTAAAACACAAAAGGAGAAACACTTATGAATGTTACATTTGCACCTAGAGATATTTTGCAGATTGATGACGCAAGAATAATTTACAGGAATTTTACAGGAAGAGGAGGACAGTATAACAAAGAAGGAGACAGAAATTTTGCTGTTATTATAGACGATGAAGCACTCGCCGATGAGCTTGCCGAACTTGGATGGAATGTCAAGATAAAACCACCAAGAGAAGAGAATGATGTTCCTTTCATGTACATGAACGTAAAAGTTAAGTTCAATAACCGTGGACCTCATGTATATTTGATTTCGGGTAATAACAAGATAGTTCTTCCGGAAGAAGAAGTTAATATTCTGGATGACATAGACATAGCAGGAGTTGATATGGATATTAGGCCGTATGACTGGGAAGTTAATGAAAAGTCTGGTCGCTCAGCATATTTGCAGAGCATAAGAGTTACTCAGAGACTGGATAGGTTCTCTGAGGACGATGCTATATTTGATGAACAACCTTGGATAGAAGACTAATTAGATTAATAGCTGGTGCCGTTAGTAATATTCGCAACGGTTAAATGTCTTAAACGCAGCCTGCTATATTTAATGCCGATATGGTGGAATTGGCATACACAGAGGACTTAAAATCCTCCGAGTTATTTCATGAGGGTTCGAATCACTCTATCGGCACCATTATATTCGAAAGAACGCGAAAAAAACAGGCACTATAATGAGAGTGTTAGAGATGGTGTCTGATTATTAATCAGGTAGGCTTGACTAAAGTAAGTCTACATACACTGTCTTTATTTTTTACAGAAAGGAGAACCATTATGAATTTTAACGAAGTCAATGAAAAAGAATTAATCAACAGAGTTGAAGAGGATATTTCTAAAATGTTAGCTTATGTCGTTACAGAAAGGTATAAGAATCTCGGGCTTTCAAACATCAATTACGATAGAATACATAATTATCATATCAATTCTATCAACGATATCTTTGAATCGGCTCAGTTCGAGGCTGCTAAAAATTATTTTCTTGAAAAGGTGGCTAAGGACGTATTAGCTAGAATGTATGAGTCAGGAGACTTGAACGTTGTTGAATTAGCTGAAGCCATGGCAAAGAATGGAGGAATCTAAAGATATTTCAAAAGTGTGTAAGTCAATTCAATTAAAGTCGGAATGTAATGAGTTAAAACTAGAACAGATCGGAGGATTTATGAGAAATGTTTTAGTGGGAATTGTTATTGTGTTTGCCGTGTTCGTATATTCTAGTGCGATTTACGCAGAGGATGGAACCGAATCAACGCCGACCCAAATCGAAAAGACTGATATTTCAAGTTCTGGGCTTGCTTTGATTGACGTTAGTGATGGTTATAAGTACCAAAATGATATCAAGAAGCAAGATCAACTTGAAAAGAAAAAAAGACAGCACGAAGTTATATCTAAAAAATATGCTTCGAAAAAGAAAGTAAAAAAGACTGAGAAGAAAGTCGTTGAAGATATTTGGGAGTCATTAGGCGATTGCAGAATCACCTGTTACTGCCCTTGCTGCAACGATCCAGCAGGAAGTTATCAAAGTAGCTCCGGAACAACTCTTTATGAGGGTTGTGTTGCCTGCTCTTGGCTTCCTATAGGAACAGTTCTGAAAATAAATGGAACGGAATATACAGTTACGGATACTTGTGGAACGGACGCGATAGACATATTCAAAGATACTAGTTATTGTTGTTGCGATGAAAATTATTACACTGAAGTTTTTATTAAATATAGAAAGGAGATTTATAATGAAAAAAACTATATCTAACTTAACCGATGAGGAAAAAGAAGAATTATACCAGGAATTTAAATCTAGAATGGAAAATGAAAAATGTACGCCTAATCGAACGATGTGTATGGCAGAAAATAAAGCATATATGGATGATTTATATTCTACTTTTAATAACGAAATGAAGATACAATATCCCAGTGTTTATAAAGAACATAATAGCAGTTTTTCAAATAAGGATCCGCTTGATATGCATAAATTGACATTGCAAAACACTATAAATTGGGATAGAATACGTCTTTTAGTATGTAGAATATTTGGGGCTTCTTCTCCTAGGGATTTACCGGAAGAATATATTGAGGAAGCTAATAATATAGCTCGACATATCATAGACTATACGTTTGAAAAAAACACAGCGTATGTAAACGAAGTATACCATGAATTAGAAAAATTAAAGTATCAAAGT
>Ga0172378_10003117_pt1 | contig 15585 bp, 11 predicted proteins | sample GrowelOW332metaG_FD_119755 | JGI IMG/M metagenome (GOLD analysis project Ga0172378, IMG submission 119755) | Groundwater microbial communities from an aquifer near a municipal landfill in Southern Ontario, Canada - Pumphouse #3_1 metaG | ecosystem: Environmental > Aquatic > Deep subsurface >... | reverse complement strand
TCTAATCCAGTGATAAAACCACCGCAGATGAGCCACAGTATGTTGAGTAGGATGTTCATGGGTTTGTTCTTTTTATTGGTTTGTTTTAGACATAAATTTGCAGGACATTTCTATTGTGTGGGTTACGTTATTTCTGTCTGTATTGTTGATTTGTTCCATTAGTAAGGAGACTACTTTTACACTCATCTCGTCTGTAGGTTGTTCGATATAAACAAAGTTTCCATCTACAAAATTATAGACTTCACTATTATCGAAACAGATGACATCTACTGTTTTGCCTATATTGACTTTGTGCTCTTTGAGTGCTTGGAGGGTGCTTACTGATACATTGTTTGATGAACAGATGATGCACATTTGTTGTTGTTCTATCTCTCTGAACTGCTCTATCTTTTCTTTGATTTCTTTTTCTACGTGGTAATAGTCAACTGATACGATATCTATGAATTTGTCTAATTGGGCTTCTTTCATGGCATTTATATAGCCTAGTTCTCTGCCTTTGATACTGTTGAGAGGGGTATTGTAAGTGAAGAATTTAATGTTTGTTTTCCCAGTAGCTATTTTGTGTTTCGTTGCATCGAACACTGCTTTGTAGCCATTGGCTAGCACGTTGAATGTTTCAAATTGTGGAAAATATCGGTCGAAGAGTACTAGTGGAATCTTACTCTCTACGAGGTTTTGTATGCTTTCTTCTCCGTTAGCGGTAGGTACCACAATCAGACCATCTACTTGTCTTGCTCTTAATAATCGGATGAGTTTGTCCATACGTCCAGCATCTTCTCCTGTATTGACGATGATTACGGCGTAGTCCATCTTCTGCAATTCGGTTTGTATCTTGGATGCTACGAGTGCAAAGAAGGGATTGCAAATATCTGCGACAAGTAATCCGATGGTTTTCGATTTTCCACTCTGTAAACTCTGTGCTAGGAAATTGGGTTGGTAATGCATTGTTTTGGCCGTGGCAAGTATCTTTTCTGCCGTCTTCTTACCGACTCTGCCGTTCTTATTTTTTCCGGATAGTACTATTGAAACGGATGCTTTCGATAAACCGACAGCATCTGCAATATCTTTAATGGAGACTCTTTTCATTCGTTTTATTTTTTATTAGCTAAGGCTATCTTTTGTATCTTGTCTATTGAGGTGTGTAATAAATTTTTCATGATGCTGTCTAGTGCTGCTTCATCCCCTGAGAAGTGATAGACTGTATGGGTATGTGTGAGTTGTTCTTCTGGTTTGAGAAATGCTGCTGGTGAGACACTTTCCAATTCTAGGAATGGCCCCATCTGACTGCCGTCTTCTAGTGGTCCGTCATTGTAGGCATTGAGGGCACAACCGACTAGGGGATTCTGATCTGGGTCCCATGATTGGTTGAGGTAGGTCGCATCTTGATGTTTGTTGACGGAGAAGGTGATGATATTGAGGCGTTTGTTCTCTAAATCATAATTTCCTGCTATACCGAGGGTTCTGTTTGCTTTCACGCCTAGTTTACTGCGGTATCTACCATCTGTTTTGAAATAGATGGTTCCGTCTTGAACTTGTAGTCTGCTTGCTGGAATTTCTCCGAAATAATTACTTTTTACGATTTGCCCTAATGTTTCTTCATCGCCTTCGATATAGGGAAGGAGGGTGTAGGCATTTTCATTGGTTGGACACATATCTAGCATCCATATACAGAGGGCTCCTGTTTTTGGTGTCCACTCAAATTTGTTCTTGTTGGTGAGGCTGTTTTGGGTGTTGTAGGCTACGAAATTTACTCCATTAGGAATCTTCATGCCTAGTCTGTCATCGATTTCTTGCTTGTCTAACAAAGTGACTGCTCGTTCTACTGAGATATCGAATGTCGTTCCGATATAATTTTTGAGCATCATATCTTTACTCATAACTACTCGTCTGGTGGAACTGCTAATGAGTTGCCATGCTTCGGTATCTAGAGCACTTGGTGTCTTCCAATTTGCAAAATCTTGTTTGTTTCCTGCTTTGAAAAAAATGGAATATTGACCTCCTTCCGGACCTATCCAAAGACGGTCTTCTCCTCCATAGGCATTGATGTGCTCATTGAGTTTCTCCGCTTCAAAAGCATTGTAGTTGACCCAACCGAGACTTCTTCCTGTGAGTCCTGTGGAGGTAGAGGTAAATACTTTCCCTTGGAATTTGGGCGATAAGATAACGATACCTTTGTTTAGTGGGTCTGTAAGGAGTAATAGATCTGGATCTTTGTCTTTAAGATAGGCTAAATCATATTCAAATTGTCCTTTTACCATTTCTGTAATGGGTTTCATTTTTAATGTCATAATATTTTCAAGTTTAGAGTTTCTGTCCCTATTATTAGTAGTAGAGTCTATTTTTTTGTAGATGCTATAAGCACTTGCTATGATGATGATGAGTATTAGATAGTAGCTTTTCTTTTTCATAGGTCTCGATTAAAATAAAGCAATCAGTGCAATGATATGACAGATGCTTCCACCTAACACGAAAAAATGAAAGATGGTGTGCATATATATTCTGTTGTGAAGGGAGTAGAAGAGTGCTCCTATGATATATGAAACACCACCGGCTAGAATCCACCAAAGAACGGGCATCTTGTCTTGGATGCTTAGTATCTCATACATGGGGTGGATTGCAACTAAGGCACTCAATCCCATAACGATATAGCAAATGGTTTCTATATGGTTGTGTTGTTTCTGTGGTTTGAGGTCGAAGAAGGTTCCGGTAATGGCTGCTATGTATTGGAATAGGAAGAGGGCGAATCCCCAATAGCTAGATAAGGTCAAAAGAAGGATGGTAACGGGGGCATAGGTTCCTGCAATTTGAAAGTATATGGCGGCATGGTCTGCATGTCGCCATCGTTTTTTTGCTTTCCCATTGGGCAAAGCGTGATAGACGGTGGAGCAGGTATAGGAACTAAGCATCCCAAAGAAGTAAAGTCCCATTGAGAATGGGGCAATCCATGCGTGCAATGCTAACCATTGACGGATCGCGATGGTGGTTTGACTGAATGTGTCGGGATAGTTGATGATATCTTCGAGAAAAGAGTAGTTATTTGCTAGGTTGAATAGGTAGGGCATGACAGAAAGACCCAAGATGATTCCCAATAAGTGAGAGAAGCTGTTCCATTTTTCCTCTTTTGGGGAATAGAGTTTGTCCTTCTGAGTCATTTAACTTGTTCATTAATGAATAATAAACAAAGCTATATAGTTTGTGATATTTTACCAAACGTTTCGTGTTAAATGACGTCATATCTGTCACTCATTTGCTAGAATTTGTCTTTTTTGTGCTTATTAATTGTTCTTATTCGGTTAAATAGTTAAATTGCACCGCTTAAAAAAATTGCCGTATTAATAAATATTATCTATTCCACTATGAAGAAGTTTACCTCCCTCTTGTTCCTACTTATGTTGGTCGCTTGTACGACTAACGATTCCAGTGAAGATTTCACTGTGTATGTAAATCCATTTGTTGGAACAGTGAATGAGGGTCATTGTACTCCTAGTGCTACTGTTCCTTTGGGGATGGTTCAAGTGGGACCTGAATCGACTACGGCTTTTTATGATGGATACTACGCAGATCATGTGACGGGGTATCAATATACTGACTCGTTGCTGATGGGCTTTACTCAGACGCATCTTAATGGTGTAGGATGTCCTTCGATGTCTGATATCTTGCTGATGCCTTCGTGTCGCCAGGAAGAGAATAAAAATGCTTTCGAAAGTTATCATTCTAGATATAATAAATCTTCGGAGATGGCAAAGCCGGGCTTTTATCAGGTGTATCTGACGGATAATGGGGTCGATGTGTCGCTCACGGCTTCTGCTCATGGGGCTTATCATAAGTATCGATTTGACAAGCCTGAGGCAGCTCATTTGTTGGTCGATTTGCAGTATGGCGTGGGTTATGAATCTGGCGATTATTCTTTTAATGTGAAAGAGGCGTGGGATGAAGTGACTGATTCGACGATCAATGGTTATCGCAAGCCATCGGTATGGGCTGATAGAGAGGAGTATTATACGATTCAATTTGATAAGAAAATAGCTTCTATAGAGGAGGTAATGATGGCGGATAGTGCGAAGTGTAAGGCTTCGAGATATCTGGTTACTTTCGATATGGATAAGGATTCTACTTTGGAGGTCAGAGTGGGATTGTCTTCTACGAGTGTGGAGAGTGCTCAAGTGAATCTTAGTTCTGAAATATTGGATTCGGATACGTTCGAATCGGTTTATAAAAAGGCTTCTAAGGAGTGGAATGATGTCTTGTCAATCGTTGAAATGGAGGGTACGGAGGTACAGAAAAAGTGTTTCTATACTGCGTTGTATCATCTTTATTTCCAACCTAATAATATTGCTGATATTGATGGCCGTTTCCGTTCTGCTGCTGGAGAAGTGGTTCAGAGTCGTTCTGGCAAATTTTATTCGACTCTTTCTTTGTGGGATACTTACAGAGCGGCTCATCCTTTATATACCATCTTGACGCCTTCGTTGGTCCCTGATATGATGTCTTCTATCATGGAACATTATGAAGCGATTCCTGATAGTTTGGAGGATCAGAAGTTTTTACCTCGTTGGGCTTTGTGGGGGTATGAGACCAATACGATGATTGGAAATCATGCTGTTCCTGTGCTGGTGGATGCTTGGCTCAAAGGCTTAGGCCCTAAGAATTATAGTGACCAGGAGTTGTTCGAGGCTATTTCAACTTCGTTGAATAAACCGCATTATAGAAATCATGTGGAATTGATTGACCAATATGGTTATATTCCTTATGATGTGACGATGTCTCCTTATGATGATGGACGCGAGACGGTGTCTCGTTTGCTCGAAGGGGCTTACGATGATTATTGTGCATCGATATTTGCTGAATATATCGGGGAAATGGATGTGGCTTCTTTTTGGAAGAATCGGTCACAGGATTATCACAATGTATTTGATCCTGAGAGTGGGTTTATGAGAGGGCGCAATGGTGCTGGTGAGTTTAAGAAAGAGGTGGACATCTATCGGGTTGTCGGGGAATGGTTGCCTCATTCTGATTTCACAGAGGCGAATGCTTGGCATTATCTATTCCATGTGCAACAAGATATTCCGGGTTTGATGAAGTTAATGGGCGGTGAAAAGGTTTTCAAAGCGAAGTTGGATTCTATGTTCTCTTCTTCTAATGAGGTGATCGTGAAAGAGTTTGTATGGCATATTTATGGGATGATGGGACAGTATTGGCATGGGAATGAACCTTGTCATCATGTTCCTTATCTTTACAAATATACGTCTGAAGGTTACAAAACGGATGCTATCTTACGCAAGTTAGTTGAGGATTTCAATAAGGATGCTCCTGATGGTTTGGTGGGCAATGATGATTGTGGACAGATGTCGTCGTGGTATATCTTTGCTGTGGCAGGGTTCTATCCCGTTAACCCATGTGGTGGAGAGTTTATCTTAGGGGCTCCTCAAGTACCGTCATTGACGATTCATCTAGAAAATGGAAAGACATTTGAGGTGAAGGCTATTAATCTTTCTGAGTCGAACAAGTATGTGCAGGCTGTATTATTCAATGGAAAGCCCATTGACCGGAAATATATCACTTATGATGAGATCATGAGAGGGGGAACTCTTGAGTTTACAATGGGGGCTGCATTTAATTAAAAAAATCAGTAAACGAGTTAGCTACATGGTTAGCTCGTTTACTGATTGATTACTTAGGGATTGACTTGGTCGAAGTAGCGACTATATATCTTTTCTTTAGTCACGACTATTTGACGGAATTCCTCTTTCTTTTCCTTGCTCATAATGGCTTTGGCTTTCCAAGCTTTGTCTCCATAAACACCGACTTTAGAAATGTCAAAAGGGACGAACTTTATTTTTCTTGCTGTTCGTTTCGATTTGAATGAGAAGTCTCCTGTCTCTGGACTTGTAAAGTAAGGATCTGCTATAATGGATTTCTTGTCTTTCGATTTGGTCCATTCTTTCCATGGTATTTTGTCCCAAACGGTTGCTGGTTTTCGTTGTATCTTGAAGGTGTCTATCCCTTGGGTATTCCAATAGCAATTTTGTCCCATCTTTACGTTGGCTTCATTCCAGCATCCTGATAATAGGGCGGTGCCGTCTGCATATAGTATGTTATTTTGAAAGGTGAGGGGCGTCTCGTCATCACTGGCTTTGGTGATGCGGGCTTGATAATAGATTGATTCTGCAAAGATGTTATTCTTAATCAAATTATATTTGCCATAATGCTGATGGAATCCACCGCTCTTGCAGGCATAGACTAGGTTGTTTTCCATGGTGACATGTGAACTCCCTTCATCTGTGTAGAGTCCCCAACCGCCATAGTCATAGGCATATACATCGTGTATCACGTTGTTATGGATGCGGGTGCCTGGTGAGATTCCTAAGGTGTAAATCGCACCCATGTCTGAGAGTTCTCCCCAACCAACATGATGGATATTGTTATAGGCTACTTCGTTGTGATTGGCTGGGCTTGGTGCATAACCCCAAATCCATCCCACAGAGATAGCGCTATAGCGTAAGTCAAAGAGGTCGTTGTGTAACAACTTGTTGTGGTGTGCATGGAAGATGGCTATACCTACGCCGCAGGGATAATCCATTCCTGTATGGCAGATAATATTGTTTTCTACTGTGATATGATGGGTATAGGGGATGGAATCATGGAGAACGGTACTGCCTATTTTGATTCCTCCTGCTCCTAAATCGTGGATATAGTTGTGTCGGAAGCTGCAATGAGAGGAGTTTTCTTTGATCCAAATAGCATAGTTCCCTGTATGTTGAATGTCGCAATCGTGTATATGACAATTTGTTGCATAGTTCATCATGATGGCTGCATCTATATTTGCTGCGGCTTGTTTGGGTTCATCTCCTTGGATAGGCATGGGGTGAGTCGAATGGGCAAAGGCTAAATTGCGTAGCGTGATGCCACTGACACTCTTGCTTGCTGTTCCATTGATTTCTACTAGGTGGTGCAACATGGGAGCAAATGTTGTCGCTGTTGCCATCTTATCTCCTGGTCTTGGTATGTAGAAGAGTTCGCCTTGTTTGCTGAGGAACCATTCACCTGGTGCGGTCAATGCTTCTTTGTAATTTTCTAAGACGTAACGGGAACCTTTGGTGATCTGATTCCAAGGTTTCATTCCTGTACCATGGATAAAGACAAATCCTGAATCGGCTTGTACGTAATTTAATCGTTTACGGGTATTGTCCCATTTGTGATAAAAGAGGGCTGATACATTTGATTTGTTCCAATCGATTCCTTTTAATGTTTCGAGATCGTTTGGGGCTGTCTCCAATTTCTGAGAGGCATAGGCTGGAACTCTTCCTTCGCCATGGTATTCTACTATTTCAGTGGAATTTTGAACAAAAAACCATTTCTTGTCTGGGGTACGTGCTCTGGTGGCTCTTTTGCCATTGACATATAATTGTTCGAATTTAGCTCCGTAATGTACGACTTCTGGTACGGTACATTTCCACCAGCCTTGAGGGGTCTCTTCCCAATTTGAGATAGCAATCCCTCCGCTTATTAGGGGCTTTTCTTCACTAGTTCCTTCTATGACAAGTGGATGAGTGGGTGATTTATCCCAAGCGAGGGGCTTGGTTAGGTAATAATTCCCGGGTGCTATCTTGATATATACGGTGTCTTTTCCGGTGATTTTTCTTGAACGGATGAGGGCTTCCTCAATAGATTTTAGAGGCTGATTAGCATCTCCGATTGCTCCTGATTGCCCTTTGGGAGATACATAGATCGCTCGTTTCTGGGCACTGACAATGGGTGCAGTAAGTAGTAGGGGGAGGATAAATAGGTATTTTGTTATTTTCATGTTGTTGAATTCCTATGAGTTTGAATAGTATAGTCTTTCTGGAAAAATAAAAAAAAGCATAAAAGATAGATTACGAAAATCGTATCGTCTTTTATGCTTTTATTATAGGCTAATTATCTGAACTAAATAGTTCTTTATTTGATCAAATTATTTTCCTTAAGAATCTCTTGCATGATAGGATATTTAGCATCTGTATCATCATATTCTTGACGAAGTTTCATCATCTCCACTTTCATCTCTTCGATGGTTGAAGCATATTCTTTGTTATTGTATTGGTTAAGCATCTGGTTAGGATCTTTTTCAAGATCGTAGAATTCCCAGGTTGGGTCTTCTGAAACCTTTTCATTACCTGACATATCAAGTGATTGACCGTACAAGAACATAAGGGTGTAGCGTTCGTTGCGGATACCGAAATGGGATGGACGAATCTCTTCATTTACCCAATATCTGTAATACATCGCTTTGCGCCAGTCTGCTGGAGTCTCTCCTTTGAGGTTTGCGCGGAAACTACGACCTTGAGATAGGTCTGGAGCTTTAGCACCTGCATAGTCTGCCAAAGTAGCTGCCATATCTATGTTTAGGATGATGTCTTTGTTACGAGTTCCTGCTGGTATCTCATCAGGATAACGAATTACGAATGGCATGTGCAATGGTTGCTCATACATCATACGTTTGTCGAACATACCGTGTTCTCCTAAGAAGTATCCTTGATCGGCTACATAGATTACAATGGTATTGTTAGCGATTCCTTCTTCATCTAAGCAGTTTAGAAGACGACCGATGTTTTGGTCTACTGTAGCTCCACAACGCAAGAAGTCACGTATCATCTTTTGATAAATCTGTTCACGATCTGCTTCTTTAGATTTGCCTTCTCTCTTGAATGGAAGTCCTGGATAATCACACCACCATGGACCAGTACTTGCTGATTCCCATCTTTCGGCCATGTCTTCTAGCATACGTCCTTTGAAGGTACGTCCACCAGCGTGAGGATTGAAATCCATCATTCCTACAGGATCTGGAAAAACGACATCTTTATAGAGGTCTTTATTTCTTTCTGGGAAATCCCATGGTTCATGGGTTGCTTTGAATTGACAGAAGGCAACGAATGGTTTGTCCTTTTGACGTTTTTCTATCCAACTAATGGTCTTATCTGCAACGATATCTGTTGAGAATCCTTTGATGGTATCTCCTACATTTAGGTCTTTAACCCAATTCTTTTCTGTCTTGAAGATTGGATCCCAATATCTTCCTTGATCATGGAATACTGCCCAATCATCAAATCCTTGAGGCTTACTCTTCAAATGCCATTTGCCATATAAAGCAGTTTGATAACCTACTTTTTGCAATTCTTTGGCGATGTTATCGTACGAAGTGTTTAGCTCATCATTCAAGGTGTAAACTTGATTCTTGTGACTGTAGGCTCCTGTATGGATTGAAGCTCTACTTGGAGTAGATAGAGAATTAGTACACATTGCGTTGTCTAAAACGCAACCTTCTTTGCTAATCTCTTGATGTTCTCATTCTGTGCATAGTCGGCAAGTACGCCGCCATAAACACCCCAAGCTTGTGAAGTGTGGTCATCTGAAAGGATAAAAAGAATGTTTGGTTGCTTTTTCTCCTGATGTTGTTTCTTTGCGACACCACAAGAGTAAAAGAGTGGTGCAGCGATTAGTGCAGCCGTGTAGGGATTGACTAATGTTTTAAAGTAAATTCGTTTCATGTATATAATATAGAGTTTTGTGAATTGGCGTTAAAGGTTTGATATCCATCCATTTGGGACAAATATATAGATAATTTCTCTATTTTACCAACCAGATTGCATTATATTGTACTTTTTCCTATCAATTAAAATAGATTGCTCCTTGCTTTTTTCTCCTGTTTTCAGAATAAAACAAAAAAAAAGAATCTTTTTCATTACTTTATTTTGATATTCAGTTAAATGTTTTACCTTTGCTATACAGGCTAGAAATAGTTACATGTATTTCTAACTCATTCATCTACAACATAATTAATCTAAGCACTAGTGCAGGTGTTGCACTTATTGTATTGTACAGGATAATTTCGCTTAAATAGGTGTATTTAAGCGAAATTATTCTTTTTTTATTTCTCTTCCACATCATATTGATGTCGAAGGGATTTTTTTTCGGGGATTATGAGTACTTTTGTTCCGTTAGTTTAGTTACTATACCTTATAATACATAAATATGTCAGCTTATAAAATTGAATTTGCTCCCGTACAAGGACATACTGATTTTACCTATCGTCGTATCCATGCTCAAATCTTTAAGGGTGTCGATACTTATTATACGCCTTTCTTGAGATTGCCTCAACGGAATAAGGATATCAAAGATGTGTCGATAGCAAATAATGATTTGTCTCGAGTGGTGCCTCAAATCATTGGTGGTGATGTGCAGGAAATGACTTCTCTGATTCATCAGGTATATGAACTGGGTTATCGTAGAGTGGATATAAACTTCGGTTGCCCTTTTAGAATGGTGACTATCAAGGGACGTGGTAGTGGTGCGTTTAATGATATTGAGAAGATGAGTCTGTTGCTAAATTTCCCTAGTGATATGCAGGTGTCGTTAAAACTACGTCTTGGGTACGATGATCCTAAACAAATCATGGAGTTGATGCCTTTTATCAATGCGATTCCTTTGCATAGTGTGGCTATTCATGCGCGATTAGGTAATCAAGGGTACACTGGGGATGTGGATATGGATGCTTTTGAAGCTGTCTATCTTGCGTGTAAACATCCTTTGTTTTACAATGGGGATGTCACAACGGTTGATGAGGCTTTGGCTTTGCTGGATCGTTTCCCTAATTTGGCGGGTTTGATGATTGGTCGTGGCTTGTTAGCTAATCCTGCTTTGGCGGATCAAATTAAAGATGCTTTAGCTTCACGAGAGGGACTGCCAACCGAAAGGGTTTGGAGTGAGCAAGCACAGCTTGACCTTTATCGTGCCTTTCATACGGAACTCTTCAATGCTTATTGTGGTTATCTTGAGGGGGGAGATCATCAGATCATTCAGAAGATGCAAACCTTTTGGGAGTATTTTCTTCCTGATACGGATAGAAAGGTACTGAAGTTGATAAAAAAATGTACCAAACTGGATAAATATCGGACGATTTGTTCTTCGATAAATCTGCTCTAATAAGACTGGTCTATGAAATATCTTTCTTTACTTTTATCTCTTGTGACGCTATGCTCAGTTCCATCCTTGGCTATGAAATCTTGCCATGATGAAAAGAATCCTATACAAAAGGATTCTTTAGTTATCGGGGCTGCGCAGTGGTCTAAGTATCTTCCGTTATTGGATCATAAGCGGGTGATGCTTTATGGCAATCATACGAGTATGGTTGGAGATGAACATCTCTTGGATTTGTTGATTAGTAAAGGGGTTGATGTGACAGGGGTCTTCGGACCTGAACATGGCTTTAGGGGGCATGCTGATGCGGGAGAACATGTCAATAATAATAAGGATGTCAAGACTGGTGTGCCTATCTATTCGTTGTATAATGGAAAGAATGGGAAACCGAGTGCTGAGCAGATTCAGGCTTTTGATGTGTTGATTGTGGATATTCAAGATGTGGGACTTCGTTTTTATACTTACTATATAAGTATGATTAAACTCATGGAGTCTTGTGCTGATAACGATAAACAAATAATCATTCTGGATAGACCTAATCCTAACGGATATAGGGTGGATGGTCCTATCTTGGATATGAAATATAAAAGTGGGGTTGGGTATCTGCCTATTCCTATCATGCATGGGATGACTCTCGGGGAACTGGCGTTGATGGCGCAAGGAGAAGGTTGGCTTGAGACGAATAATAAAGTGAAGTTGACGGTTGTTCCTTGTCTGAATTATACACGGGACCAACGGTATTCGTTGCCTATTGCTCCATCGCCTAATCTTCGTTCTGATCTTTCTATCGCGCTATATCCTTCGCTTTGCTATTTTGAAGCAACATCAATTAGTTTGGGACGTGGAACGATGCATCCTTTCGAGTGCTTTGGTCATCCTTCATTGAAAACGATGCCTTACCAATTTACTCCTATGAGTATGCCGGGGGCTAAAAACCCGCCACAATTGGGGCATCTTTGTTTTGGTCGATTATTGACTAATTTACCAATCGATTCTATTCGTTCTGAAGGGGTCGATTTGTCTTATCTAATCGAAGCGTATCGGGCGATGCCGGACAAGCGTCATTTCTTTACTTCTTTTTTTGAGAATCTTATAGGGGTAGGGTATGTGAGAGAGATGATAATCAATGGTCATTCTGCTCAGGAAATCAAGCAAAGATGGGCTCCTGATGTTGAGAAATTTCGTAAGGAAAGGCGTCCTTATTTGTTGTATCCTGATTCTTCTTTATAAGCATAAAAATCTTCGTCTGGTGCTTGGCTTACTGTTATCGTTTCATGGGTGTAGGGGTGTGTAAATGTAATGCTCTCGGCATGAAGATGGAGGCGTTTAGCGGGAGTTCCATAGAGTTCGTCACCCAAAATAGGGGTCCCCAGACCATCTTGATGTGCTGCATGTACGCGTAACTGATGGGTTCGTCCTGTGTGTGGATAAAATGCGATGTGGGTATGTCTCTTATCAGTCTGGAGCAACTCATAAGTTGTGTGTGCTGATTTTCCAATTTGATAGTCGACTATCTGTCGGGGTCTATCTAATAGGTTTAATGTGAGGGGTAGCTTAATCTCTCCTTTGGGTTTAGAGTTACTAGGCGTGCCATTCAAAATGGCTAGATATCTTTTTTGTACTGTTCGTTCAGTAAATTGACGCTGCAAAGCTTTGTAGGTTTCCATGTCTTTTGCTAAGATCAATAATCCTGAAGTGGCCATATCTAGGCGATGAACAACTAATGGACCGGTAGCTTCGGGGAATCTTTTATGGGCCCAATCATAGACTGATACTTGTGCTTGTTTCCCCGGAACAGAAAGCATTCCTGCTGGTTTATTGACGACGAGCATCCATTTGTCTTCATAGAGAATTGGTAGTGCTGTCTCTTCGAAACGATTAGTAAGAAGGGGATTCTTTTCGATTTCGAGTCCGATGAGCATGTGTTTCAATATCGGTGCACATTTCCCTTGACATGATGGGTAATAGTGATTATGTAAACGTATCTCTTTCTTGGGTGAGTTTCCTTGCCAAAATTCTGCCATAGCTAGTGGTTTCATGTGATGGGTATAGGCATATTGGAGAAGTTTGGGCAGGGCGCATTCTCCTGCTCCAGCTGGGGGTGTCTTGTGTACCGTATCCATGAATAGTTCGGCAAGTCCTTGCTTCTCTCCTAAGTAGTTGAAAAAATGGAATTGATCGAAGATAAATTGTTGCAATTTTGCGGAATGGGAACGGCGTTTCTGCTTCAACTCATTGATTGGTAGTTGATAGGCATTGAGTTTCTGTTGCTGGTCTTCTAGGGTTTGCTTCCAATAGTCTTTGGTCCTTTTTAATTCCGCCTTTTGAAATTGACTTTCTTTGTCAAGAAGCATTTTAGCTGTTTCGGTAAGTGTGTCCGTACGGAGTGATTTGCGTTGTTGCTTTCCTTGGGCTACTTGTTGTTTAGCTAGGTCGATTTGCTCGATGGATTCTTTACGTAGTAGCTCTTGGGTTTTCAGCTGTTCACAGTAATCGGGCTCTTCTTCTAGAATTGCTATTTGCTGATTGATTTCTGTAAGTTGCCTTTCTTCTATCTTGAAGCGTCCGTTAGGGTCGAGTAAGTCATACACGGGTGGAACGAAATAGTCGTCCTGATTGCTTTGGGCAATATTGCCTGAGAAGGCTGCGAGAAAAGCGATTGTTCTTTTGTGTGGCTCTTCTCGTTCTTCTGACTGTTCTAGTTCTTCTCGTTTTTCTGTTTCTTCTAGTTCTACAACCAATACACCAAACATTTTACCTGCCTGGATTTCTTCTGCCCATTGACTTTTGCTTTGAAGATGTTCTTTTACCTCTTCTGCAGCAAGTACGGATAATTGATGTGGCTTGTACTGAAAAGGAAAGGTGAATTTCTCAGGTAGTGGAATCGTGGAAATGTCTTGTTTGAAGTAGTGTATTAGCATCTTACGTATGTTGACTGTTACTGGTCTTTAGCGAGCCCATTTGATACAAACGGGTTGGTGTAGTTCTATCCGTTTCTGGGTGTCTGTCAATAGTCCTGTTTGGCTGTCGCGTTGGTAAATTTCAATCTGATTGTCATCTCTACATGCTACGAGTAGAAAATTATTGTCTGGAGTGAGGATAAAATTACGTGGATGTATGCCTGTTGTTTGATAGGCTATCTTAGTGAGTAGTCCTCCTTCCTGAACGCTAAAGATGGATATTCCATCGGCTTTTAAACGATTGCTGGCATAGACAAATCGTCCGTCATTGCTGATATGAATGTCGGCTGAACCGTGTCCGCCTACGCTATCACAGGCTATGGTTTGCAGGTGGGTAAGTGTCTTGTCTTTATAACCGAATACATCTATCATACCGCTCAATTCGTTGATAAGATACATGTTTGTCTGATTCGGGGCAAAGAGGCTATGACGAGGGCCATATCCTGCTGAAATCTCTACGGTTGACTGTTCGCTAGGTATCAATTTTCCGTCTTCTGTTCTGTCGAAACAATGAATGAGGTCTTTGCCTAAGTTGTTGACAAATACTTGAGTAGAGTCTGGTGAGAAATAGACACAATGGGCATGTGCTGGGTGTAGTGTGTCATTTGGTACGTCATTGAAATTGATGACATCAATCAATTCTCCTAACCCTTTTTGCTGATCTTTTTCGTAGTAGCATAGGCTGCCTCCTCCATAATTTGCGATGTATATCCGAGTATCATCATTGTTGATATTGCAAGGATAAGCTCCGTATGTTGGTTTGCTGTTGATGAGTTTCAATGTAGCGGTCTTCGCATCAAAATGAAATGAAGAGACGGTTGCATTAGCACTATCGAGTTCACTTACGGCATAGAGGTATTTATTGTCTGAAGATAAACTCAGATAAGATGGGTTTACCATTGGGGTGGTTGACATCAGGGTTGCATCAGCTGTCTTTTCATCGAAATGATAGATGGCGATGCCTTGTGATGGAGAGTCGGTATAGGTACCAACTATCATGGTCAACGGATTTTTATTCTCAGAATTTTGGCAGTTTGTGAATAGGCCAAGGAGTAAAAGGCTCCAAAGATAGTTTGCTCTCATATGTTTTGTTTTAATAGATACAAAGATATACAGGCTAACTATTTTATCTATGTATTCTTGCTTATTTAACATTTTAATTTATTAATAGATTTGTTCGTATGAGATTAACAATAGAATTTCGTCTCTAAACATGATAAAGGGGTTGCATCAAGGGTTTTGATGTGACCTCTTTCTTTATTATTTGGACTGTAAAGATTAGGGATGGGTTGTTGAGAAATAGGAATAAATAGAACGATAAAAAGAGTCAAAATAAAATGTGTGTTTATATGGCATTTATTCGGGCTTTTATTTGTTTATGTGAAAAAAAAGAATGAAAATTGCAGTTGTAATTGTTAGAGATAATGACTACGATGTTTTAGTATTTATTTAAATATACGCAAGTGAATAATTTATTGATTTTACTCGATGATATGAATTGCTGGAAGCCTTATTTAGAGTCATCAAAAGTGTGTCTGGTTTCCGATTATTTAAAAAATAGATCTTTGGCAAAAGAGAAAAAACTAGTGCTAAATCTAAGTGATAACTATGGCTATAATACTGAAGGATATTATTGCTCTCTTTTGGCTCAAACGCGTAGACATAAGGTGAT
>Ga0172378_10003116_pt1 | contig 15590 bp, 13 predicted proteins | sample GrowelOW332metaG_FD_119755 | JGI IMG/M metagenome (GOLD analysis project Ga0172378, IMG submission 119755) | Groundwater microbial communities from an aquifer near a municipal landfill in Southern Ontario, Canada - Pumphouse #3_1 metaG | ecosystem: Environmental > Aquatic > Deep subsurface >... | reverse complement strand
TCAGCATGAAGACGGACATCCGAAAGGCGGATGGTTCCCGAAGCAGCGGATTACACTTGCCGAGGCGCTCCGGACATATACCTACGGTTCTGCATGCGCACTGAACCGGGACAATGATCTTGGTACACTTGATGCGGGAAAACTGGCCGATATTACTGTCCTTGACAGGAATCTGTTCGCTGTTCCTGAAGACGATATTCTGAACATGAAACCGGTTATGACGATGGTCGACGGGAAAATCGTATTTGAAAACAGGTAATGATTTGTTCCTGTGCGCTTGCCGGTGGAGATTTTTCACTAAAGCACCTTCAGCTTGTCATGCGTATCAGCAGCGTGTATGTGTCTGTTTACCATTCAGTAGTTCCTGTTACACTTTGAACTGATCTATCTCACTGCCGATACGTTGAATCATGTCGGCAGTACTCTTTGATATGCCGTCAAGCGCAGATCCTGTCTCGCTTATTTTCGAGGCTCCTGTTTTCATCTCATTAACTTTTTCCTGCATAGATACAGTAGCATCCTGGAGTCGTTTTACCTCATCAAGAATAGCTTTCTGTCCCGAGCTCATTTCTGAAGATGCTGTACGGACTTCTGCCGTACTGTCGTTCATGAGATGGAGCGCAGCGCCTATCTGCTGTGAACCGGACAATTGTTCTGACATCGCATTTTTTATCAGGGATACAATTGTATTCGTTTCCTGAATGCTTTCGGAAACATAACCGAACGACGTCGTACTTTCCGCGGATATGGTTACAACAGAACTGATTGACTCCTGTATTTTTTTGAGTTCTTCGCCGATCGTCTTTGACTGTGTGGAAGATGTTTCGGACAGTTTTCTGATTTCATCTGCGACCACGCTGAATCCTTTTCCCGCATCTCCTGCATGAGCCGCTTCTATTGCTGCGTTCATTGACAGAAGATTTGTCTGGTTCGCAATCGATGCTATTGCGGCATTCGCATCTTCGAGCATTTCCGACTGGGTGGAAATAAGTTTTATCTGCTCACTTACCCGGGTCTGTTTACTGATGCCGTCTCTGGATCGTTCTTCAAGGGAAGAGAACGATTTTACCATCTGCTCTACGGACTTGTTTACACCGCCGATGTTTCCGATCATTTCTTCTACCGCTGACGACGCTTCTGTAATACCGCTGGCCTGATTTTCTATCATCTTTTCAAGTGACACAATATTCTGCGAAATTTCAGTTACGGCTCCGGCTGTTTCTTCAACGCTTGCAGACTGGTTTGTTATTTCATTGTTTACGCTGTCCATGTCAGACAATATCTGCGTTATAGCGCTCGATGTATCTTCAATACTTGCACGCAGCAAATCGCCGTTGGAAGCAAGCGTGTCCTTGGATTTTTTCAGATTCGTCATTATTCCCTGCAGCTTGCCGACGAATGTGTTGAATCCTGTTACTACGGAACCTATTTCATTATTAACGGTCTGCTCAAGCCGGCGGGTAAGATCGGCATTGCCGGATGCGATATCTTTTATTGACTTTTCAACATTTTTAAGCGGTTTAATAAAATGCCTGATTGTTAATGCTGTTATGATGATGAGTATGACGATGCACAGCAGAAAAAGAATGATCATCGTTCTGCCGAGATCGTTTGCTGTAGCATTTACTTCGGATGCGGTCAGTACAGCAGCCATAGCCCACGGTGTGTTTTTGACCGGCTCAAAAAAAGCATAGGAACCGTCTGAAAGTTTTCCGGTTCCCGATTCTTTTTTCATCATTTTCTTTATGGTTGTACGCCAGCCCTGATCGGTACTTTCGTTCATGTTAGTCATTAATTTGTTTTGATTATGGTATGCAAGACAAATACCGTTTCCGTCAAATATACCGAGTTTTCCGTTGTTTCCGACTTTGATGTTTTTAGCATATTCCTGCATTTTTGCAAATGTAACGCTGCCGGTAAAAAAACCGATTTTTTCATGATGCGTGTTGTATGCTGCGACGCATACTTCATATACCGGAGTTTTATCGGTTTCTGTTTGAATCATATCGCTGATATAAAAGGCAGTTTTATTCTTCATCATTTCTTTATAATATGTTCGGTCTGATATATTAAAATTCTGACCGTCGTCCGTATGGGCAGTTTCATCAGTTCCACAGAATGCGACGCCCGTAAAAGACGTCGAACGGCGCTGTCTGTTCTGTCGCACCCAGTTGATGAGGCCGTCCGTATCTCCGACGGCCACAAAATACGATTTTGTGTACATATTCATTTCATTGATAAGCTGCTGATTCCATGAATCGACTGTATCCGCATATACAGGAAGTACGCCCGCCATGGTGCTGGAAAAACTTTGTACAGATCCTTTTTTTACCGTAAAATAGGATAACAGGCCAAGAATGATAAACAATGCCGTAATCTCGAAGCCAAGCCATATGGAAAATTCTGCGATAATGCTTTTGCGTTTTTTATCTGCAGGTGTCACGCCTGAAGAATGTTCTTTCATATAAAAACTCCTGAGAAATGAAAATATTTATAGTATAGTTATTTTATAATGCCGGCTGCCTGCGGATATTCGCTGCACAGCAGCCTGTAAGGAATTTCATCGTTTTCTATTTTTGGAAAACGTCCGTTTTTTTCATAAAAACAGTTGTCGGTCCTATCGTCGTTGCATTGCGATACTTCTCCTATAAGGACAGAATCCGTTCCCTTAATAATTGAAAAATCATGGTACTGATACGGCCATAACGTAATGCTTTCTCCGGGGGTCAGCAGTATGCCGGAACCTGATTTTACGTAATATGACCTTCCGTCTGAATTGACAAGTACATCGGATGTATCGATTGTTCCGTCTTTCCGTCCGTTTCTGACTGTGATGCAGAGCGTTCCGCCTCCGCGGTTAATAATATCTTCACTTTTTATCCAGTGGTAGTGCATGGGTGCCGTCTGTCCGTCTCTGAGCATAATAAGTTTTTCGGCATATACTTTCTTATATCTCGGATTATGCTGATTGCCGTTACGCAGCGTTATTAAAGCGAATCCTGTTCTGTCAAAATTTCCCAGCCCAAAATCCGTTATATCCCATCCGAGCATATTGTCCCGTATTTCATCGTATTCGTGATTTTTTGTTTTCCATTCTTCGGGTGTCCAGCTGCAGAACGGCGGAAGGTATACCGAATGACTGCGGAGTAATTCTTCCATTTCTTTTATGATGCTGTTTATTTCAGATCTTTTCGTATTCTATACCTCCTTTGTATCTGTCGTACAGCGCGCAGGTTTCCGTATATGAGCGCATCCCGTCCGTTCCGTTTATTTCAGAAAGTGAACATGATGCGCATGCGGTTCCCAGTTTCATGGCATTAATAATCGACATTTCTCTGTACGCCGCATAGAGAACGCCTGCGCAGTAGGCGTCTCCCGCACCGGTCTTTCCTTTTATGTATCCGTCCGGCAGGGGAATGTTCGGAACCTTGTAACAGGTTCCCGTTCTGCACTCAAGTCCGAAACTGCATGAAGATGCATGAATAATAACCCATGTGGAAACTCCGTACTCAGCAAGTTTTTCCAGTGCAGGGCGCATATTTTTTTCTATAAGTACTCCACGGTCTGTAAGCGTAATGCCGGAAGCTTCCTGCGCCTCCAGTTCGTTTATGGTACAGATGTCTGTATATTTTAACGAGGCATGAACGATTTTCTGGACGCGCGGACCGTTTTTTGAAACCATATCGATTGAAGTTTTCATTCCGTGTTTCTGTGCATCTGACAGAATGCGTGCGGCATGGGTCCCGTATTCCACATCGTCTGCATCAAGCCCTTTCATAAGAAGCAGATATTCGAGTTGAAAAATACCGCCCTGCAGAACGTTCCAGTTGATATATGGTTCGTCATAATAATCGCCTGCACCGGGATAATAAAAAAAGGTACGCTGGTGTGTGTCATCGGCATCTATCACAATTGTAACGGGCGTATGTCCGTACTTTACGATTCCTTTTGTTTCAATATTGCTGTATCTGCACAGTTCCTTCATAACTGCTTTTCCGGAACTTCCTTTTCCAAGCACGGCACTTACGCGTACGGTGAGTGCCGTGTCGAGTTTCGCAAGATCTATAATCAGGTTACCGGCACCTCCTATGTCTTCGTGTACGCCGCTGATCCCGACGAGTCTGCCTTCTTCCGGATAGGTGGGTGCAGCATAATGTCTGTCCAGAATAAGCGCGCCGGCAACTACAATGCCGTTTCTCATAATACCTTTCCTTTATATTTCATTGCTGAAAATACGTATTGCCTGTTTTACATCTTCTTTCATTGCCTTAACAGCTATGCCGGGAATGTCATGAAAAAAGATATTGTCCGCGGAGGACATTTTATCCACGGCCTTCTTTACGGCTTTGCCGCCGCTTAATGTCATATATGTATAATAATTAATCTTTCTGATGCCGTTCCGTATTGCCGTCTGAAATTCTTCCTTACTTAATCCCGATCCTCCGTGCATGACGAACGGCATATCGACGGCTCTCTTTATCTCGCTGATGCGGTCAAGGTCAAGGACAGGCTTCGTAACGTAAATACCATGCGCCGTACCGAATGCAATTGCAAGTGCATCCACACCTGTTTTTGAGGCAAAATCTTTTGCCATTTCCGGACGGGTATATACGTCGTTTACGTCGCCGAATGAATCCTTTGTTTCTATTTTTGCAGGCGCTTTACCGACTCCGTTTACTGAAACAAAAATATGTCCCAGCTCTGCTTCCACGGAAACTCCCACGGCATGAGACGCTTTTACTACTTCCGCTGTAATCCGTATGTTTTCTTCATACGGTTTTGCAGACGCATCAATCATGACGGAAGTAAAACCCAGCCGTATAGCCTTCATGCATGTTTCGAAACTACCGCCGTGATCAAGATGTACACAGACGGGAACTTTTGATTTTTCTGCAAAATATTTCATGATTTCTGCAGCATCTTCCATGCTCATGAAAGGAGCGTGAAGCGGAGCATAATTAAGTATTACCGGTTTATCTGTTTCTTCTGCTGCTTCGATTATAGCTTCTGCAGATTCCCAGTTAGGTACGTTGAATGCACCCACAGCCCATTTGTTTTTTTCTGCCGTTTTTAAGACGTCACATAAAGAAACTATCATATTGTATCTCCTGTATTATTTTTTATTAGTACGTACAAAATCAAGAAAAACTGCCAGAAGAATGACGACTCCTTTTACGACATACTGCCAGAAAGAGTTTACGTTCATGAGGTTAAGGCCGTTGTTGAGAAAGCCTATGATGAGTGCACCTATTATGGTACCGCCTATTTTACCGGAACCGCCTGCCATAGATGTTCCGCCGACTACGACGGCCGCTATTGCATCCATTTCAGCACCGTTGCCGGCAGTAGGCTGCCCGGAGTACATACGGGAAGCAAGAACTATACCGGCTATTCCTGCCATTAATCCCGAGTATGTATATATCCAGAATTTTATTGATGAAACAGAAATTCCTGAAAAAGCAGCTGCCTGAACATTCCCGCCGACAGCATAAATATGACGTCCCAGACGAGTATTGTTCATAAGCAGCCCGGTCACGATTAATACCACAGCCATTATTAAGACTGGCACGGGAAAAATGCTGATGTAACCAGCACCTATAAACTGCCATGCTTTTGAAACAACGCGTACAGGGGAACCTCCCGTATACACGTATGCAAAACCGCGGGCTATATTCATTGTTGCCAGAGTGACAATAAACGCAGGAATAGTTGTTTTTGCAATGATGAAACCGTTGAACATCCCGAAAAAAATGCCGACGACAATTCCCATTACGAGTGCAGCCGGAATCGGCATTCCATGCCTGGCTACACATGCCGCGGCTACACAACCGGAAAAGGCTATTATTGAACCGACAGACAAATCAATGCCGCCCAGAATAATAACCATAGTCATAGCACATGCAAGATACATATTTGTCGAAATTTGTCTTAAAACATTGAACATATTGTGGGATGTGAGAAAAGAATGTGTCGTCAGCGGGTTTAGCGCCAGAAAGCCGAACAGTACTATAAAGGCTATGATTATACCAAGGTTTTCTTTGAAATAGCGGTACACATTCCGGTTTATTTTTGTTGCAGATGTTTTTTCATTGTTCATCTTCTGTCTCCTTTATTTGATTATTCTGCCGCCAGTTTCATTACGGCTTCCTGCGATATATCCGTATGTGACAGACATCCCTTTATAGTTCCATCTGCCATAACATATACCCTGTCGCTCATATTAATAATTTCCGGCAGCTCGGAAGAAATCATGATAATTGAGATACCGTGTTTTGCAAGTTTATTCATAATTTCATAAATTTCTGCTTTTGCTCCTACATCGACTCCCCTCGTAGGTTCATCAAGAATAAGTACTGACGGATTTGTCGCAAGCCACCGTCCTATCATGACTTTCTGCTGATTGCCGCCAGAAAGATGCTCAACAGACTGTGCAGTTGACGGTGTTTTCGTGTTCATCATAGTAATGTACTTATCAGCAATATCTGCTTCAACTTTTTTATTAATGTGTATACCTTTTATGAATCTATTCAGAACTTCTATTGTTAAATTGTATTTTACACTCTGCACGTGATACAGGCCTTCCTGTTTCCGGTCTTCCGGAACAAGGGCCAGACCATTTTTGACAGCGGTAACTGCAGATGTAAAATGTACAGACTTTCCGTTCAACTGTATATTTCCCGTATATTCTTTCTGCAGGCCGAATATACACTTCATCGTCTCGCTTCTGCCTGCACCTATAAGACCTGCAAATCCGAGAATTTCTCCTTTATGCAGGTCGAATGAAACGTCTTTGACCATTCCGTTGTCGCATAAATGTTCTACCTGTAAGACCCTTTCTCCGGCAGAACTGAAATCTCTTGTATAATACTGCTCAAGTTTGCGGCCTACCATCATGGAAATGAGTTCTTCTTTCGATATTTCTTTTATACTTTTTGTTCCGACAAATTGTCCGTCTCTAAGTACGGTAACTCTGTCGCATATTTCCCATAGTTCGCTCATTTTATGAGAAATATAAATTATACCGACTTTTTTTGCTGTAAGAGTTTTTATTATGCTGAACAGAAATGAGACTTCTTTATCGGAAATGGATGATGTAGGTTCGTCCATTACAAGAATTTTTGAATTACTGGAAACTGCCTTTACAATTTCCACCATCTGCTGCTGTGCAATTGTTAAATCGTTAACAATTGTCTGTGGTGTGAAATTCATGTTATAGGTTTTTAACAATTTTGAGGCTTCTGTATTCATCTTTTTCTTGTCGATGATGTTTCCTTTCATTGGTTCACGTCCAAGATAAATATTTTCCGCCACAGTCATATATGGTACAAGCACGAGTTCCTGATGTATAATTGCTATACCGTTTTTTTGTGCACAGAAGACACTGTTTATATCTTTTTTTTCGCCGTTAATATATATTTCCCCTTCGTCGGCTTTGTAAATACCTCCGAGAATTTTGATCAATGTTGATTTTCCTGCACCGTTTTCACCGAGAAGTGCATGAACTTCTCCTGCTTTTAATTCAAAATTAACATTGTTCAGGGCATAAACGCCGGGGAAGCGTTTATGTATATTTTTCATTGTAAGTAGTGTGTTTCCATTCATCTGGTAAGCCTTTTGCTTTTGGGGCAGTACAGGCTTTTTACAGCCTGTACAGTTTTAATTACTGCCAGCCTTTTGTTCCGTATTTGTGGACATTATCTTTTGTAATAAGGAATGTCGGAACAGGGTAACGGGCAGCGACTTTTTCGCCGTTCATGATTTTATACATAAGTTCAACTGATTTTTTTGCTATATTGACCGGTGACTGTGCTCCGGTACCCTCGATTAACGAACTTCCGCTTGCAAGTTCCTTTTTGATGTCGGGGGAACCGTCGACGCCGTAAATTTTTGCTTTCTTAATGCCTGCTGCGTTTGCTGCTGCAAGAGCACCCAGAGCGGTGGGATCATTTCCACCGAAAATTGCTACGACATCGGGATGTGCCTGTAGAAGGTCCTCGGAAATTCCCATGGAAACCTGAAGGTTTCCTTTTGCATCCTGCTGCGATACAATTGTGAATTTATGGCCTTTAATAGCATCAGTAAAACCTTTTGTCCGGTCGGAAATCGAATTCATTGTCGGGCAGTCGAGAACCAGAATTTTTCCACCTGCAGGACATTTCCTGACAAGATCTTCACCGCAGACTTTTCCGGCATTGTAATTATCCGATCCTGTGTATGTTGTAACGTAGCTCATGTCGGCTACTTCGGTGTCAAAGTTGACAATCGGAATTTTTGCGGCTTTCAATTCGTCGAGTGCAGGAATAATTCCATCCGCTTCGACGGGGTTTAGAAACATTCCGTCGATTTTCTGAACGATAACATCTTCTACCTGCTGAATCTGACGAGTAACATTGTTTGCCGGATCAACCGAAATAAGCTGATCTCCCCTGGCTTCGACTTCTTCGCGGATTGTCTTTTCAATCTGGACGAAAAAAGGATTTGACTGATCCATACAGGTGAATCCGAATTTGTAATGTTTTTTCGGCGCTGCAAACGTTGTGCACGTAACAATGGCCGATACCAATAAAACGCTTATTATTTTTCTCATATGCGTCCTCCTGTGACTTAGTTTTAATAAGTATAAGGCTTCCGTTGGAGGACACAATTGATATTTGTCACCATTTTCAGATGACAAATGTCATTTTTCCATGCGAATCTGTATTGTCCGCTGCAGAGTTTTTAATGAATTGTCAGCATCTTTTTTTTCGGTTATAATTTTATTTATTGCACTGTCGGCTAATACCATATCGTCTGCATATTCATAGAATTTCGGGGGCAGAATTCCTTTTGCCATTATATCCGCAAGAAGATCACCGGAATAGTGCTTGTCATTTCTGCTTTTTTTTACTTCAAGAATATTCATTCCTCTGTCTGATGCTGACACAATCCGGAGTGGTGATGCTCCCTGCTGAAACTGGAACAGGCTTGACTGAATTTCGGTATCGTGAGTAAATGTTTCAAGAAGATCAAAAGCAAGCTTTTTATGTTTTGTATACGAGCTTATTCCCATCAGAATCGTATCCATTTCCGAAATGTTATTTCCGAAATAGCCGGCAGGCATCGTTACATAGCGCCATTCAATGTTCAAATCTCTGGTCATCCTGTAAGGATAACTGACGTATGTCCGGTATTTTGTAAAAGACAACGGCATAAAAGCAACTTTGCCCGCATCAAAATCGGCCGGTGTAAAAATAGTGTCACCGGTAAGTGCGGATAGTCTCTGCATAAACCGGACAGCCTCTGTAACTTTCGGATCAGAAAAAAAAGCATGCTGTCCGTCTGTATCAAATATTCTGGCTCCGTTTGAGTAGACTGCTTCCTGCCAGGTGTAATTACAGACACCTGCGGTATCAATTACGGAGTCTCCGTTTTCATCCGCCGTCAGTTTTGTACACAGTTCATAAAAATCGTCCCATGTCCAGTTCCTTTCCGGCATAGCAATTCCATGTTTATCCAGAAGCGTTTTGTTTACAGCCATCAGCATAAAATCTGCCTGATAGGGAAGGGCGTACTGTCTGCCGTGATATGTCCCTGATGTCCATGCACTTGGAAAGTATTCCCAGTTTCTTATTCTGCTTACAGGATACAGAAGCGGAGTTAAATTTTTCAGAATCCCAATCGATGCAAGTTTTGCAAACTGATCATTTGGAATGACTGAGACATCTGGCATTTTTCCCTGTAGTACCTGTTCTGAAAACCATTCTTCATAATCATTTTTCCGTATACCGGAATAATAATGGACATGCACGCCCGGATGGGTTGTTTCAAATTTTTTTACAGCTTTGTCGATTAACGAATAACTGTCGCTGCCTGTCGCATCCCAGTTGCTTCCTGTGAACATGCCAAGTTCAATTGTAATCGGTTTTGTTTTACATGCGGAAATAAAAATTACAGGAATAAAACAGCAGAACAGAAAAAAATACGGATGTTTCATAGGGACTACGGCTTCAGTGACATTTGAACGGCCCATATAGCTAACTGTGTTCTGTCACGCAGACCTAGCTTATCCAGAATCGTACTCAGATAATTTCTGACGGTACCTTCTGAAAGATTAAGTATCTGTGAAATTTCTTTGTTGGACGCTCCTTTTTCGACTTCACGGATGATTTTCCACTCGGCTGCTGTCAATTCATCCGACTTTTTTTTATTTACAGACAGTGTGAATCCCTCGTTTGCCATTTTGTAGAATAATTTCAGAACAGTTGACGCTATATCGGGATTTATCATTGCCTGTCCGCTGTATACGGTTTTTATAGCACTGCATAAATCATCCAGTGCTATATCCTTAAGCAGATATCCGCTTGCTCCGTATTTCAAGGCATTGTATACATATTCGTCATCATTGAATGTCGTCAGAATAATTATTTTTATTTCAGGATGTTCCTGTTTTATAATTTTTGTGCATTTTACACCGTCCAGTTTTGGCATCCGTATGTCCATCAGGATAATATCAGGGACTGCCTGCCTGATGCAGTCTAAAACGGCTAATCCTGTGTCTGCCGTTCCCGTGACAAAAAACTCTTCCCTGTTTTCCAGCCACAGCTTCAGACTTTCTCTGATTAACTGTTGATCATCAGCAATTAAAATTTTTATCATTCTGAGTTTTCTCCCGCACTGGTATCAGAGCATGTACTGTAAAACCGCTGTCTGATTTAAATTCTATAGTTCCATTAAGCATTTTTATGCGTTCCTGCATATGGCTTAAACCAAATCCGTATTTCAACTGGGAACACCCTCTGCCGTTATCGGAAATTGTTATATCCAGATTACTATTTTTTTCTACCAGTGTTATTATTATTCTGGCAGCTTTTCCGTGCCGTATAGCATTTGTCACACTTTCCTGAATAACGCGGAACACAGCATTTTGTTCATCCTCTGAAGGATTCAAATTTGCATTGCAGACAAAAATAATTTTTATACCTGTTGCTTTTTTTATTTTTTCGAGCATATTCCGGACAGTATCTTCAAAATCTACACAATCGAGTTCATCTGTTTTAAGCATGCTGATAGAACGCCGTATATCTTTGATTCCGTCTTTTGCAACGCTTGATATTACCTGCAGCTGCGCTTTTGCTTTTTCAGGATACTTATCCATGACAGCAATGCATGTGTCTACACCAACAGAAATTCCTGTAAGCGAGTGCCCCAGCGTATCGTGTATTTCCATTGTCAGACGATTGCGTTCTTTAATCTGTCCCATTTTTTCTTTTATATCGGCATATTCCTTCAGCTTTGTATTTGCAATTCTGAGTTTTTTATATAGTCTGTGTATTACTGCAATTATACCACGCTGCTCCTGAATAACATTTATACAGAATAATAAAAAACAGATTAAATTAACTGATGATAGACCATAATAAATAAACAACAGTATATTTTGAGTAATTTTTGAATAAAACGATATATAATTTCTTATTGAAAAGAGCGGATAATAAATAGTAATCAAGTCATGGCTTGAAAATACGAATAGAAATATTCCTGCAATCATTGCAAAATATTTTCGTTTGTTTTCGACGTAATAAATACAGTTTGCCAGTAACCATAGAATAAATCCGTTATAGTTACAGTCTGTAATTCTGAGCAGACAAATGTTAAGTAATATGTCTATGGATAACGTAATGTATACGGATACTTTATTATTAATAAAGACCAGCTGCCTTATGCAGTGCGTTATAATAAATCCTGCACAAATCAGTATGCTTAAAATGAATGTACTGTCCGGTTTTACGGGGATTTTTTCTATAGAATTAAAAAAATCGACTGCCTGTTGAAATATACAGATTGTTCTGGATGTTTTAAATATAACAAGCATAATAAACAGGCAGGCTGTGACATTTATGCAGAGCATGGTGTCCCGTATTTTTTTGATGGTTATATTACCCATTATTGCCAGCCTGGTATATCAAAGTTTTCAATATTTTTTTTTGTTATTAATTTTACAGGAATAACGATTTTTTTGTCTATCTTCCTGCCTTCCAGATAGCTGCAGGCATTCTCTGCGGCAGTCCGCCCCATTATCTGCGGAAACTGTGCTACGGTACCCTCCATGTGTCCTTCATGAATCATGTTCTTACAGGAAGGCGAACCGTCCACCCCGTACAGCAGAATCCCCTTCGAAAGACCGGTTTCCTGCAGGGCTGCCAGAGCGCCTAGTGCAGTTGGATCATTTGCTCCGAATACTACGTCAGGTTTTATATCAGTTGACAGGTTCAGAAAAGTCTGCATTGCGACCATTGATTGAAGAAGACTTGAAGCGTTTGAACAGTCATATACGATTTTATAATCAAATGATGCTTCGTTCAGTGTATCAAGAAGTCCCTGCCTGCGCTCGTACATTGATCTAATATTTTTATCATACAGCAGAACGATTTCTGCATTCCGCCGCTTTGAAATAATATCCTTCCCTATTTGGACTCCGGCTTCATAATTGTCGGACATAACGACGCTTAGCGCATTGTTGTCAACCAGTGAATCCGTATCCACGAATATGTACGGTATGTGTGCTTTTTTACATGCATCCAGTGCCGGTGTTATTCTGGTCCAGTCAACAGGATTTATAAAAATCAAATCTACTTTCATAGCAAGCATGTCCAGTATCTGCTTATTCTGTTTTTCCTGATTTTGTACAGGGTCTCTCGTAATAAGCTGATCGCCGTTAGAAATAATAACATCCTGAATTGAGGTATTTAAAATTTCAAAAAACTGGTTATCCATATTCATGTATGTTGCCCCGAATTTTTTCGGAAGATGTTTTTTAGCAACAGGTTTTTCAAGAATAACATAGAATACCAGTAGTGACAGGAGTATAACAGCTGTAAAAAAAATGGCATTGATAAATATTTTTTTTTGTCTGTATTTTGAAATAAACATTTCTTTTCTATTTCTACATATAGAGAAATTCTTTAAAATTATTTTAAAGAAAGTATTAAGAATCATCGGGATTCTAATATTATTGATTATATCATATGACAGCGAAATATAATAGAAGGTTTTTTATCTGTGCATTCTGCGTTTCTTGGCAGGCTAATGAATAGCAGCTTTCATGATGATGAAAGGCTGCTATTCATTAGCTGAACATCCGGTTCTGCCGGTGTTGAGTTCCAGCTACTGTTTTATGAGTTCGATATATATATTTTTTTTCCTGCTTTTTCTATCGATCCGGTATTAATAGTAACTATCCTGTTTTTATTTTCTGCTAAAGAAAATATGCTTGACATAGTGGAATTGTTGAAATTTATATTTGTATAAGCATTTTTTGTAGAGACCCCGAGACCTTCCGACATTTTGAATTTCATAATTTTTAGTCCTCGGGAATATCACTGCTCTAATGTCCGGGCACAGTCTGCTTTTGGCTCGATTATCATTGCTCTGCCGTTCGGGATATTTTTGCACTGCTTCGAAAATTTCCTTTGTGATGATAAAACTGAGAAATTGCAGAATGACAGCCTTATTTTGTCTATAATAATCAATCATACAAAAATACTTCAGCTGAAAAATACGAAATAGTACCTGAAGTACTGTCTGCATACGCTGTTTTTCCCTGAAGAGTGTCTGTACCATGAAGGTACAACCTGCAGAACGTGCAGGAACTTTTCTTGCGGAGGACAAAATAAAGATAAGAGGGACTTCCGCCCTGTGCTGGGTGGTTCTGCTGCTTGCAGCAGTAAGTCTGTTTACTGGGTGCCAGAATGATACAGATACAGCCGATATAACTGCTCAGGCGGAAGTGACTCCGCTGTCCGGGAATGATACGTCTGGTATGATTTCCGGGGCCGATGCAAGCGGTACTGCTTGATATTGATGCAAAAAAGGTCTGCCTCTCCGCCTGCGAAACGGAACAGTCGGATTTACAGCTTGCTGCCAGCTGTCCAACATCGTGAAGAAAAATTTTGAACACGTTCATTTCTTTATACGAAACAAGTGGAATTTTCGGAACTGTTACCCGATAGACGGTGTGAATGAGTCCGCAGTCATGCAGCCACTGTATGGTCAGTTTGAAATCTTTAGCTCTCCCTCCATCTTGGACAAGGCCGAAGATAAATTTTTTATTTTCTTTTGCAAGCTGCGCAGGAATAGAGTTCCATACCTGATTATTTTTCTGGATTCCTGTCTCCGGTGCATGTTTTGAAAAGTAGCCGGCATAGTAAAGCAGCAGTTGTTTCTGGATGGTTAGTACGGCAGTAAAATTTTTTGTATCAACATAAGTTTGTACTGCTTCCGGCATTCACCCGATATAGTGGTAAGAAACTCGCAAAAGCTCAGGGGATAGAGCTGCATAAAATCAACTTTTCCGACAGGGAAGAAAGTTCCGGGGTACAGTGCGATTCCATGCAGCGAACCTGCTGTAACGATAGTGGATTCCGGAGCATTTTCATTGAAGTATTTTGCGAACTAAGCGCTTTGGGGACTTCCTGTATTTCGTCAAAAATAATCAATACAGGTGCGTCCGAATTCTTTCATAAGCTATGTCTTTCCGACCTGCCGGGCTACATGGATAATGAGTGGTTTCCTTTGCGATTTTTTTCTCCACTCTTGTAGTTTCGATAATGCTTCACGTTCCATATCGTCATTATGTCCTTATGTTTGTGTTTGTAAACATTTTTAAGGCCGTAATTATGATGAATATCACTTTTTGATGACGTAGTCGTACAATTATTAAAAACTGAAGTTTTTAGAGGGCCCGTTATTTTATAACGGCGCTGTACTTTCCGGCAGTCTGCACACATCCAGCCACCCGGAATAACCGGAATATTTTTCCAGTTCCGGTATGGTCAGTTCGATTGCACTGTTGCTGCTGCCACAGGCGGGAAATACGGTTTTGAACCGCTTGAGAGATTCATCAAGATAGACTGTTACTCCTTCTTTGACGGCAAAGGGACAGACGCCGCCGACTGCATGACCGACCAGTTTTACGACATCGTCCGGCATCAGCATTTTAGCCTTTGTTTTGAAGTAATCTTTGAATTTTTTGTTGTCTATTCTGGCATCTCCTGCGGCAACAATAAGGACCGGCGCATCGTTTACACAAAAGGAAAGCGTTTTGGCGATTCGCTGTGGTTCGCAGTGTAATGCGGATGCTGCAAGATCTACCGTTGCGCTGGACACGTCGAATTCCTGAATCCGGTCTTCCACAGCAAACTGTTTAAAAAATGCTTTTACGTTTTCAATCGACATACGGTACCTCTTTACGATCAAAACACTTATTGCCCTTTATAAGTAATTCCACAGTATAAAGTACGTTGTCGTACGTATTCAGTGATTTCTTTTTCTGCATGATATCGTCGTCAGGTATTCCTTTTTTTCTGCAATACTTTCCCAACTGATATTGTTATACTCTGTAAAACTGAAAGTGAAAAGATATACGGCGTATATTTCGCCTTGACAGGCTAATGAATAGTAGCTATTATGCTGATAAAGAGCTACTGTTTATTAGCTGAACATCCGGTTCCCCGGGGGACCCGACTGTAGAAAGGAGATTTTATGGAACAGAACGAACTGACTGAATACATGAACGGAGCAGTAAGAAGTCTTGCCGGAAATATTAATTCTAC
>Ga0172378_10003113_pt1 | contig 15593 bp, 8 predicted proteins | sample GrowelOW332metaG_FD_119755 | JGI IMG/M metagenome (GOLD analysis project Ga0172378, IMG submission 119755) | Groundwater microbial communities from an aquifer near a municipal landfill in Southern Ontario, Canada - Pumphouse #3_1 metaG | ecosystem: Environmental > Aquatic > Deep subsurface >... | reverse complement strand
GTCATGTAAACAGATTAAAAAACAAGAAAAGAGAAATGTATGGCAGGGCGGGATTTGAGTTGTTAAGACGAAAGGTAGTTCTTTCAAAATCAGGATAGTCTGCACCAAATTTGACGAAGAACCAACTATCTCCGGAATATACTATGTTCCAACAGTATAGTTCATCTCCCAATTTCTTGGACTGGGTGCATATGCTCCGGATTATCTATTACGCTTATAACGAAACATCCCCAGCCTATAACTAGCTAAGCTGGGGATAAATTAGTTGTGTTGCTGGGGGTGATTGTTTTTACAAATTTCTGATATTAAAGATAATAATACTGATTCATATAAAGATATTCTAGAGGAGATAAAACTCAAATTGAAAGAAAATAAAGTAACCTGTGGAGCAGATGTCGTATCCTAGGATACACTCATGACAATTGCTAAGTTAAAAGGGAGTCGAATACGACCCCTTTAAACACACCTCAGTCCCAGTCTCAACATCCTTATCAAGCTGATGAGCAGGTCGCCATCGTAATGGCCGGACTGACCGTAGCCTGGGGCCTGTTCGATCAACTTATGTTCATAACGTAATATCAGCCCCACCCTCAGGCACACAAGTTTGTTTTCTGTTATTATCTCAAATACGTCCTCTAATTGTCTTTCTTAGCTCTTTGGAAGAATATTTGTTCGCCCACAAAGCCTGTCTTACATTTATATATTTACGATAATATCGGTTTCCCTTTTTCTTTTCTGCAAATATTTATGGTCCGTACTCATCATATAACCTTACAGCTTTTCTTTTCTATTTTTATAATTTATTCTATTTCTTTTTTCAAGAAAACAATGTGAGTTTGCAAGCATGGGCGCAATGAAAAGTCATATGTTCCCATTTGGAAGAAATTGCGATTGTCTCTATCTGGATTGAGGTTTTGATAGATATGAAGACCTCTCCCTAGAGTTATCTCCCAGTTAGTATCTGTCTGAATTCTTCTATCGTGGATATTATCATCAAATTCAAACTCCATTTGAAGATGAATTCCTTCCATATCACTGATGGAATCCCTTAGTTTATGAAGTTCTGAATCTACTTTTTGTGTCATCTCGATTGAATCACATGGTTTGGTAACCAACTTGAATATTTTACAATCGCCTATTTTTACTAATAGTTCTACGAAACGAACAAGGTTTACCATCTGGAAGCCATTACTTAGATATGGCTCTTCTAGCATTACCATCTTAGCACCAAAAAGATATTCACCAAACAATTCATCGTAGCTGTAGCCTGTATCTCCATGCATAATATCCACAGATTTCTCCTTTGGCCCTTCTAATTCAATACTTCCACTTGGAGGATTGATCGGTGTTATTAGTGTCATTGGTTCTGCTTCAACACTACGTTCTTCTATAGGCTTTTCATGAACAATGCGTTTCTCATCTTCTTGAGCACGTGATGGCACATGTTTATCTGCATTCTTTCTAGGATTTTGTGTAGCAGGTGAGAATTTACTTTCTGGACAGTAAACCACAACTTCAGAACCCTGAGCATTAATAAACGACATGTCGATATTAGCGTACTCTTCGTCAGGTTTACGCTTGTTGAGCTGTTCTTTTACTCTACGGCGGCCTTCGATAGCATACTCTACGATTTCATCAAATTCCTCCTGTGTTGGTTCTCCAGTAGGAAATAAAAGTTTAGTGAAACCAAGTACTGTTTTCTGGACTGCACGGTTGTCACGACCTTCAATATTTTTCCCCAAATGCAAGTATTTGCCTACAATACTAAAATATTCACTATCATGAGTAAATAGATAGTGAAGCGCTTCAGATAAGTAGTCTGTAATTAGACCATAGTTATTATTGTAACACTTATCATCAATCTTTGGCACCTCCCAACCTGGAATATAGTTGTATATGCGGTCTATAACAGCTATATCGAATGCTTCAGGTAGTGTTACCAACAAGTCATGATCATAACTATTTACGATAGATGGTATGTTCAAGTCAAAGTTACCGACGAAGGAAAAACTGGCATAACCAGTCACCTCTCTACCACGAGAGAAACGGCCATTAGCCATGTAGTCCTTCATAATTTGGATAGTATCATTATCTTTGATCTTCATCTTTGCAACTTCGTCGAATGCTACATTATCCCAAAAGCCTACAGCACCAACTTGCTTACGTTGATTGTTGTAGAGCAAGGTAGCGGTACTGGCTTGTCCTCCCGATAACAATGTAGAATATGGTGAGAATTCCGAATAAAAATACGACTTACCAGTACTTCGACCTCCAAGCTCAATGCTGTTGTAGTTACTTTGAACTAAGGGAAGAAATCGGGAAAGTATATGGAACTTCAATCTTCGTCCATTCTTATCACCAACCAATCCTTTGGAACGTTCAGCTATCCAATCCGGGTTGATACCTATGCTACGAATAAGAACATCAATCCATTCGTCAGTAGTAAAACCACGACGACCTTCAAAATATGCGTTAGCATCAAAACGAGCAATCTGTATAGGACGAAGGTCCTCTACATAGAATGCGTAGTCGTCTTCTTCAAGTTCGTTATAGGCTAATGTAACCTCTGCCCAAATACCGCTTTCCAATAGTTTTTCGTTCTTTTGATAGAACTGTGAATTAATGGCGATACGCTTAGAAGCAAAGTTTTCCATTTCTGCCCAATAGCGTTTTTCACGTTCTACATACTTTACGTGAATCTTATCAATGAACTTGTGATGTTTCTTTTGTTCTACAATAGCCTGAGCTTTGTTAGACTCATCAGGTCGTACATAACTTTTTTCAATGGTTTGTAATACAGCTTTTTTGCCTTCTTCAACCTCTTCTGGGTCTTCACTCGCACAATAACGAGACAAAAGAAATTCCAAAACGAAAGATGGTACATTTACCGCACGTTTTATTTCGTGCAATAAATCTTTGCGTACTACCTTGCCAGGAAAGCATTCATTGAGTTTTATATCTAATTTGTTATCCATATAGTTATCTCTTTAAAAATCAAATGATGTCTGTAATGTAATCGATGCTAACGTAGCATTCGTCTCTGGATCAAGAGCAAGAATGGTTATATCTCCCAGAATATCACTGTCAAGTTCAACCGCCTGTTTCACACATGTGCAACCAGAAGGTATTGTGATTAAATCGGATGTTTCGTTGTAGAACGATGATTCTACTGGATGTCCAACTTCTTTTCCTGTTGCATTTTGGACAACAAGACGCAATATACAGATGTCAGGAGTAAACAGATTATCGTCACCGCTGATGTTTAATTCTAGTTTTGGACGCAAGATGCGTACAATCTCCTCTGTCTTACCTTTATAAGTTATGGTCAAGCGGAATGATTCCTTCTTCTTTTCATCCTTAAGTTGAACCTTGAGAGATGGCACAATATTCTCTTGTAGCGATAGTCCTTCATGGAAATATATCTTTCCTTTCTGATATACACCATATTGACGAGCAAAAGCAAAACGAAAGACATCTGTTTTGATTCCAAGTTTATCTGGCTCATAGTGCCATGATGTTTCGTTTTGGTTTAAGTCTCCTGCTATGCAGCGACGCTCTGTTAGCACTGTATTGCCCACAGGAGATGCCATATTATCGCCAGCTTGGAATTTTGGTTGAATCATATAACCATGGTCTGCAAAGATAAACAACGTATCAAATCCTAAGGATTTGCATCGACGGATATCCTTAATGAACACCTTCATTTCAGATTCCATCTCAGACAATCCAACACCTTGAATGTTTTCGCCAGCCGAATCAATTTTTGTGCTGCGAATTATAAGTAGATTGGTATCATCTTCAATGTTTCTTGATGCAAACTCCTGAGATGTAACATCCTGCAATTTTACGTGTGCAGGAATATTTTCGTTGATGTAACTAATGCGGTCTGTAGGTATTTCAATAATCTTACCATCCAATACTGGTTGCAGTTTACTATTGCCATCAACCTTTAATTCCATTCGCTCATCAGCTTTTGGAAGTAAAGCAGCCATACCAAAGCGAGTAACTGTAGGTACAAATGCTGCAGCAGGAGTACATTCTGCAATGTAACTATTCCGCATACTAGCCGTAAGTTCCTTACCCATCTCGTAACGGAATGCATCCGCAAATATAATCACCACCTTCTTTCGAGATTTAAGCAATGGTTCAATATTGCGTTTCCATGATGTAATGTTGGTATTGATAGGCATTGCCTTATAACCTTCATCCCATACAGACTGCTGATATATCTGCTGAATCTGCTCAGTAATGATACGATAATTGGTATATACAATGTTAGAAAGTGAATTTATCTGTGGAAACGTAGCATCCGATTGAGATAGTAACGTCTGATATTTACGGAAAGCATTGTCGATGATGTAACCATTTTCGCAATACCATTTTACAAGTTCACTCAAACTATGTTTGTCTGCTTTGGCCTTTCGCATACCATCAAGCAAACGCTCACACTGTTCAACCAGATTCCAGAACAATGCCACTTCTTTATCAGCTTCATACCATACACTCTGCTTGTTCTTTTTGAGCAACAGAGATGCATTGGTAAAGTCACCATTATGAATATAATCAATATAGAGTTCAAATTCCACCCTGTTTTCAAAAGAGAAAGTAACAATCTTACCTAAATTGGTAGCAGAGGCAAAGATTGTGTCAAGATGAAGTGAAGATGTGATATTTTGAGCCTGTTCTACATAGTCATCACGAAGATCGTTACGATTACGTATCGAGTTACAGATGGTATTGATGTTCTCTGCATACTCTTTTGGGCTTACTGCAACAGTCTTCAATTCTGCAGGCAAATTATTTGGTAAGTCATGAGAAAACTCACTGAATAGCAAGTACTGCCATAGTTTTTTCTTTATATCATTGAGTGATTTGCCATTACAATCCAATCCCGGCAAATGGTTCTGGCCAAAGCTACGCCATTCGCTCATCCAAGCCATTGATGTAGTTTGAGTAAGAGCCAACAGATTAAGCGTGATTTCAACCATGCTACGTCCACCTGTAAGGTTTTCCAATTCTGGATAGCTAACACCTTCTTGCAATGCATTGATATTGGTAAAGCTGGCTGTACCATTCCGGAATAGTTCTTCAATCTCCTTAGTCTTGTTTTGTAAGAAGTTCTTGCACATATTCTCATAAAGGTCGTTAGCTCCTGATGGAAAAATGCTGCCTACCTGAGTCATGGCTGTATATGGATCATCTACACGAGCTTTGTCAGTTGTAGGACGTTCCATCTTACGATAAATCATCATGCGAGCTTGTGGTTTTGCTTGAAGTTCGTTCATCCAATAATCACAAGCATCTTCAAGAGCAGTGAGAATATCTTTCGTAGTATTAATCACTTTAATTCCACGTTCTGTCACTATGGTCAATAGCGATTCATACATGCCACTTTTATCGTAAACGGTCAGAACAGGACGCTTGTCTGTCATCTTGCCCAACCAATTATCTATTATATGTCCTTGTATATCCATGCTTATTCAAAATTTAAAGTAGACTCTGTCTCGTCTGTTTTCTTCTTACGAGATTTTTTTGGCTTTGGTTTGTATTCGCACAAGTCTTCAAGTCCATGCGTCAAAGCCAAACACCAATCCTCCTTCACCTTTTCACGAATACGCACAGGAAAAAGAGCATAAGCCATGTGACTCCAATCATATTCACCACTATTAAGTGCTTCCATATTAATTGAGCATTCGTTCTTCCATGTAGTATTACGGAATACATTTACCAATGGTGCAGCTGTTACAGGTATACCATCATCATGATTTGGCTTGTATGGCAAAGCATGTATACCTTCTATCTCGGCTTCGAGTGATTCAATTTCACCAAGCGAAGTTTGTATCTGTGCCACACGTCTCTTGTCATTGGCAAGTTGTGCTGCAGTATGCTCACTTTGAAGAGCTGTATACTCTTTTGAAAGAAGCAACAATATGTGTGGCAATGTTTGATCCGACAACCGAGGGAAATACACCCATATCACAATATTTCCCTGTGGTGAAGATATTGGCCAGTATATAGGAGCTTTGCGACGACTCTTTGTGTAACGTTTCAAGTGATATTCAAAGAATCCTGTTTGAGAGTCGATATAGACTTGGAGGCTTTCTACACCTATCAGTTTACAAAGTTCGTACTCAATATCATCTGCATGCTTGCCCCAAATAGTTTGCATCACAGTCTGTATACGTTTCACAATGCTTAATGGGTGGTCTGTATTACCAACAAGCAATCCATCCATAGGTATCTCAATATCATAATTCTTCAAACCAGCTGTTTCAAGCGAAACTACCGGCATAAATGGTAAAGCATCAAATACGTCACCAAATTCAGGAACATCTTTTGTGTGTCTAGCGTAAGTCATATCCCAACGCCCGAAAGCCATACCCACAAGCTCTTGAACGATTTCTTGTGCTATTACTTTCTTGTCGATGATATTTTGGCTGCAACCACCATCTATAGATATCAGCTCTTCATATGGTCTACGACTCTTATAATCGTTCAATTTTTGACGGAATTCACTGTCTCTATCAATATCTGCCAAATCCATCCAGAGGTCATCATTCTCTTTTACTAACTCTTCATATCTGGTATAATCAGCAGATAGTTTGTCTTGCAATGTATCCAAAGCAGAGTCAATACTATCGGAGATTTCCAATTGAGATATTAAACCATGATATTCAAGGTTTGTTTCATCCAGGCTAAACCATTGACGTTTGATATCGATGATTTCTTTAACGATACTTTCAATATCAGATTGACGTGTATCGTAATCTGGCATTGGAAGAAGATTAACGTAACCTAGGTGTTTATGTTGTGCAGTGTAACAGTTTATAAAAAATTGACCAGCAATGGAATTAATGTAACTCAAGCATATTTTACTATTAGTTGAGGTAAGACCTGGAATAGCTTGCCCTTCTGAGGTATAGAAAGAATCTTTTGGTAAAATATGCGCATCTAGAATTTCTCCTCTTTTCCCATAACAAACACCTGATTTCCTATGTTGATAATAGGTTTCACCTTTGTTCTCTGTTTTCAAAAGATCCATACTATTTATTCTCATATCATAATATGTCGTGTAAAAAAGAGAAAAAGAACCACCATTATACATATATGAAACGTTTCCTGATTCAAAGAAAAGTCTATAATGACGTTCTGATCTTAGTTCATTACCTTCTCTTGTTGCTGTAAAATGACGTTTTCCTAAATTTCTGTATTCGAATACTTTGAGCACATGCTCGTTCCAATCATATCCGATTACTGTATTGGGCAAATTATCAAAATCCACAGATTTACATTCATAAACCCCTTTATCTAATACTCCTTCAGAATAGTCATTGCACATTTGAAGCAATGTTTCGTTCTTTTCTTCAGGCTGAACATCAAGAACATCCATAAACACTCCTTTTTGTTCCGAACAATCACGGGTTAGAACAAGCGTAGATGTTTCCACACTGGCATCAAGAACATTCCAACCAGTATCAGCACAAAACGAAATATAACCACAAACATGTTGTTTGCGGAAATTTTCATAGCTGGATTTGATAAGAACAGTTCTATCAAAAATAGAACCTAACTTACCATCACTGGTGAGCATTTCTTGCATACGTGCAAAGAACGCACAAACAAGATTCTTCCCCCAATTTGCATAATTATCATTCAAATATTCAGAAGTATTCTCGCTACCTTCCCCAAAAGGAGGGTTCATTAAGATTACATCATAACGCTTCTGACAGAGCTCAATAAAAGCAAACCCACGCACAGCATCGTTGGCAAAAAGAGAATTCTCATAGCCTTCGTCCTCAGATAGTTTTGAAGATACAATTCTTAAAGCCTCTTGTAGTTTCTCTACGATGTTTTCAAAAAATGAATGCTTTGCCTCTGCTTTACTTAACTTCTTTGTTTCTTCATTTAGAGCCATAAGAGCATTACGCTTTTCATCACTATCAAACAAACCTACTGGCTTCAGAGTGTTTACTTTGCTCCAGTTCTTTCTTAAATCCTCGATTTCATCTTCGATTTCCTTCTCAATCTTGATAAGAAGACCAGCTTCGCCCACATATTTCATCTTCTCCCATATCTTTAAAATAAGACGCTGCATAGGTTTATCGAGCTGTTCAGTAAGGAGTTTAAGCATTCTCTTGCTTCCTGGCATTGGTTCTGCCAATACAAGATTAGAACGTTCAATAGTAGGACGTTCTTCACGAGGTACGTTAAGACGACTCCACGACTGCTGTGCTCTCAACCAAAGAGAGAGGGCTGCAATTTGAAGCGCGCGAGGGTCAATTTCTACACCATGGATATTGTTTTCAAGAATCAGTTTTGGGACAATTATCTCAAACTGCTCACGAGTCATATAACTCTTATATTCCTGAAGTAGACTCTCCTGATTATCCCAAGCATCCATGTAAATAGCCTCCATCACTTCAAAAGTGTAAAGACCAAAATGCATAGAACCGCAGGCTGGATCGAGCATTGCCAATTCATTTGGTTCTTTGAGTGCTCTAAATGGAATTGTTTCTCCGTCACGATGCACCATGTATTTGCAAAGTGAAGTAATCGTAGTGCATCCCTTGGTCATCTCATACCAGATACGACCAAGCGAATTGTCAGTCAAGAAACGCACTACATAATCGGGAGTGAAGAACTGATTACGTACAGCCATTTCACGACTATTGCGTGGTTTATTGCTTGCCTCACGCATCTTCCGACGTTCTTCCAAAGAATTGTAATACTGGAATATCCATCCCATGGTTTCATCCTCTTTCCAGAAGTCAACAGTCTCACCAGTTGTAGTGTCGTAATATTCAGTTAGATTCTCTGCATTAATCAACTCGAACAGTTTATCCATTGTAGTCTCGTCAGGATTTAATAATCCATAAGGAGAGAAACGGTCGAAAACAGCAGGTAGCTCTATAGACAACTCATCGAACATAGACTGAAGGAACATACTATAACGCTCGAATCGCGCTCCAATAGAACCTCCACCAGTAACCATATCGTAGCTAACAAACCCTTCAGATTCATAACCGCCACCGATTGATTGAGGAATCAAACCACGTTCTTCACTCATTCGCACCGCACAGAAACGGTTGAGAATGGTAAAAGCCTGTTCGGAAGTAAGTTGCATCACAGCGATAGCATCGCTATTTGCATCATCTTCTGGTAGATTACTTTTAATATATTTGATACGCTGTCGCAACATACGAGCACAATAAAGAATATCAGCGCTCTTTACAGGTAATTGTTGTTCTGGTATGGTGTGTCCATCTGCCCAAATACCATAATGTTGTTGTAGCATGGAGATAATGTTGTTCATGAGTAATGATTTCACATCGCCCACAAACTTCTCCAATATTCTTCTTCCACTTGTAGATATCATCTTCTTGTGTATTCTTAGTCGATTAATGATAAGTCGATGGTAGTATTATTATCCATCTCTCCCAAAAGATTGTTCAACGTGTTTATCAGTTCTTGAACTTCCGTTTTAGTAGTGAGTTTACGCTTCATACGACATGTTTTTGTCTTAGGCGTAGACTCTTTAACCTTGTCGCCAGAATCATTACCTCCATTGTCAGTATTGTTTCTGGCATTAATCTCTTCGTTATCAGTACTATTAGTATAGTCATTTGCATCATTTGGAGTTGGATCTGGATTTGGCGTAACAACAACTACTGCAGGCTTATTGCTTTCTACAAATGTCTTAATAGTTTTTTCAATCGTTTTATAACATCCTAGTGGAGTATATAAAGCAGAAAACTGATTACACATTTCTTGCAAGTGTTCAAGTGTTTCACCTTCTGGAATGGAAATACGACTGAATGAAGATTCTATATGGTTCTTCTGTTCATCAGTCAATGTGCTGTATTGTTCAGTAGAACGAATTTCATCATTTGTCTTGATAATCTGAGTAGTTGCTTCAGAATAGAAATGAATACATCCCTGTTCAATATATCCTTTCATCTTTGTTATAATATCAGCATATTCAGATGTGTGATTGATGCAATCAGGATCAAGCATTAAATCATTAAATGCCTGTTCTGCCTCACCAAGCTTATTCTTTAAATCTTGTAATTCAGGTAATCCAGGTAAGGATTTAGCATCAATGATTCTTTTTTTAATTTGTTTGATAGAAGTAAGCAGTTTACCTTGTTCTTCCTGCTTATTAACGTTGATAACAAATCTAAGAGCTTCAACACAAGCATTGTCCTTTGCTAACAAGTAAGGAGCTTCGCTACCTTCAGATGCAATGATTTTCTCCATATAATTAGCGGCACGAGATATTTTATCCTCTGAAGCCATACCCAATGTATGAAATGTATCACGAAGCCGTTCTATTTTAGACTTTTGGGTGGTTGCAATCTTTAATGCAGCTTTTGCGATAGAAGGTACAGTAGGCTGCAAGTTCTGAGGATTATAAAGTTCCTTCAAAATCTTCATTGCAGTCATAACCTCCGAAGGTTTCAATGTTGCATCTGTATTCAAAGAAAAGCCAAGATGAGCAAAAGAAGAGTTTGTCTTCATTGCGTCAGCAGCATTTTTAGCAAAGAGTTTGAATGTCTTAGCACCAGCACGAACTACAATCATGCCTGCCTTCAACATAAGGGCAACTAGGTAACGAATGGTATCCTTACTCCATCCGTAGCGAGCCTTGCTAAACTTCTCAAGCAATGCAGTACCAGTTACATCTTCATTGGCTGCTATGTAGTCTTTGATTTCTGCAAACGTATTGCTACCAGTATCGATACTGCCATCATCAGCCACGAGCTTGAACGGATTCAAAGAATCAGGCAGTTTGTTAACATTCTCATATTCCAATAATGAATCGATAACATTAGATTGCATACTACGAGGAGCCAATTTATATTTATTAAACACACTCTCAGCGAATTGCTTCAATGCCTGACTCTTGTAGGTTTCACCGTTCACAGACATTGGAGAACCCATGCAAATTGTTTCACTATTATCCTGTGATGCACGAAGGATACGTATCAATTGACGCTTCTTATCATCTGCGTCAGAAAGCTGTGCACGAAGATAATCTTGTATTTCTTTATTAGTATCGTATCGATGGTTGTTGTTGATATTCTGATCTTTCACAATATCAATCATCAACATCTCAATATCCTCTGGAAGAGTACAAATCCAAAATATTGTATTTTTGTTCTCAGGCTTTGTGCTTTCAGTCAGCATCTCGTTGTGTACCTTATCAAACTCTGTAGCATCAACGAAACGAACATTCAATTTGATTTCTCCACCCTGAATTAGATTTTGTACCTTACGACCACGACATAGGTCAACAGTAGCGTTGATAGTCTTAGAGCCAAAGATATTAACAGATGGGGCTGGCGAGAATATATCCATCACTTGTTCTTTAAGTACGAGTGATTTCTCAGCTTCTGTAGGGTTCATACGAGCACGTTCATCTTGCACTGATAGAATTGCGTTGGTCATGAAACGGAACTTACCATCAATCTCTTGAAGTGTAATACCTGGAGTTTCCTTGATTTTATCCAGTAAAAAACGTAATGCAGCTTTATCTAGAGGATGACCAATACGCGAGAATAGCAACGAACACAGATTATCGAATGATAGATTGAAGTCATCAAGTAACTGCATGATGGCAATAGTCTTGCAAGCTCTAACCGCCAAAGTATCAGAGCTATATATCTCAATTGCTTTCTTTGCAGAAATCACAATCTCACGGAAATCGTTACTCTTCTCCATATTTGATTGCAAAGCATCATAGAAAAAATCTGGTGTTGCCATGTAACCAAGATTTTGCTGAGCAAGTTTACCTTCGACCAAGAGGTCTCGAATCAAGCGAATAACAGAACGTAAACCTGTACCACCTGTACGACTTGCTAGCTTCTGCAATAGAGCTAGGATTATATCAATCTGTACAGGCAAGAAGGGATAAAGGTTTGCGAATTTCTCAGCATCAAGTGGTTTAAGGTAAACAGACTTGTCCATACCTGTAAAACGAGTTTCTATCTTAATTGAACCTTCATATTTCTTAAATTGGTCGAGCAAGTATGATTTACCTTCTGGTGATTTTCCCAAAAGACGACGAGTGATAATTTCCTTGATATCATCAGCTTCGATATCTACTTTGATAGGGAACCGGTCGTTGAGCTTAAATAACTTATCTGAATTCAACTGTGCCATTGGATTATCCTCAGTCAATGTTTGCTGAGCAGTAGCAATCAACCATACATTTCCCTTAAATTGAGATTTAAGAATCTGCATAGTTCCCTGCATAGAACGAATCAGTTCATCACTAGAAGCTACATATTGTCCAACCTCATCCAGAACGTAGATTATACGATCATTACCCAACTTTTGCTTAACTAAGTTAATAAGGCGCTTGAAACGTTCTGTTTCGTTCTCACGGAAGTCTACAGTAATATTTTCATAGTCATCAGCAGTGTCAAATATATAAGGCAATACACGTGGGGCGTACATCGCAGCAAACTTATTCCCAACAAGTTCATTTGATTGTACAACATTCCAATCCTTATGCTTCTCTTCAGCAATCAAACGACAGAATTCTTCGTATTTGCCTTCTTCTTGAAGAAGAGATATAAAATACATTAACTTTGGATCCTTGTTGTTGATACCAAGCAGTTTTAGTGTTTCATAATATATAATGTCACTTACAGTAGATGTAATACCTGCGGTAGCTTGAGTTGTTAAGTCAATAAGAATGACTAATGGTCTATCATTCTTGATAGAATTGTGTAGAGCCTTAATCTCTACGTCGTTGATACGATTCATTAGCTTTTCTCCAAAGCTAATGCCGTCAACCATCATTGAACGTTGGAATGAATATCCCAAATATTTGGCAAATGAACTTTTTCCAGAGCCATAGAAACCAGATACCCAAACACCAACTTCGTTAGAACCATCTTGGAAGGCAGCACGAAGTTCCTCAATGACCTTTTTATAATTGTCATGGAGTTTATCGGTTACAACATATTCGTTGATTTCATTCTTCAGATTTTCTTCGCTTTTATCAGCAAAGGTGACAACGCTTTCTATGCGTCTATTTAAGTCTTTTGATGAATCAAATAATTCTTTTATTGTATTCATAGTGCTTTAGAAGTTTTTAGAACGGTAACTGCCGTCCATAGGATAAATGTTTAGGAATGTACGGGCATTACTACCTTGTGTACTTCCTGGATAGAGAATTAACATTGGAATTTCAATCTGATTGTAGATAACTTGCTCCACACGACCAATCTTATCATAGGGGTGAATCAACTCCAAATCCTTCATTATAAGAAGAGGATGAGCAGAGTCTTTCATCTCATTTTGTATTGCAAGAATACTATTTGAAAGAAGTTCGGAATCTCTTATCTCTTGTCCAATACTTTGTAGTAACTTATTCTCTTTTGACTCGTCAATCCAAAATTCACGATAATCGTGTTCTAGGATATAATCCAGTATTATTTTTCCGACTGATACAATTTTGTAATCCATAAAGCCATGATATTTGGCTTGCGGTATTAAATCTGTATCTATCATACGATTGATGACCATGGCGTCTTCTACATCATAAGTGACATAGCATATAGGTTTATCGCCAGTAGGATGAAGTATGTCTGGGTCGCTAAGATAAGACAAAGCAGACTCTATTTTTTTATCATAAAGTTGCATCAATAAATTCCTCCATTGATTGATAGTTCCACGAAATTGTTAGTAGTTCGCCCGACGTTTGTGCCATGTATGCACCCTTGAGACTAAGGTTCATAATTCGGTCAAGAATCTGTCGTCGATTCAAGTTGAAGAGGTCCCATTCTTCCATCTCCCAAAGTGCCATATCAGATAAGCCTGCAAAATGCTGTTCATGGAGGAGGTAAAGAATAGTAGAATCATATAACTCATAAGGCATAATCTCTCCTTTACGATTAATTATGTCAAAATCGGCCAATGTAGAAAAGATATATCCTGCATTTTTGTGCTGCATTGTATCAGACCACTTTGCCATATTATTATTGTTAATATCCTTAATAAAAGAGATAATGAGGTTTTTATCTAAAACCTGTTTATTCTCCAATTTAAGTGGATTTAGAATATTCGTTATTGTGTCAAACATCACAGCATGCTCTCGCGCACAATAAACCATTAATAGCTGCATGAATGGTTTCAAAGGCATACCATTTGATCGCAATGTTTTAAGCCAAATGGGAATATGGGGATTTTCTTTCATGAAACGCATATAAAACACATCTTTGGTGATATGTTTTAATCTAGAATCTGTCTTACACGACAATAAGTCATTATTACGGGCGTAATTAGTCAAATCCTCAATAGACATACCTTCATGAAATACCGATAGCAATGAAAGTGTCTCATTGATTAATCCAGCACCTTGAGCTAACTGAGTGGTGTATTTGGTATTTCTCATCAGTTGAAATAGGGATAAGATTCACAACCAGTAGTGAATATATTATTATAATGGAATGCTATAACATGAACCATATCAGATAAATTATCTGTTAGTTTACCAATGTATACAGCCTTCATTGCATTATCGCACACAACCGTAGCCTGAGATTGAATATAAGCAAGCGCACCTTCAGGAAATTCCCATACACCTTCATCCGAATTGGTTTTAAGATATGACATAATATCTTCATCCAATTGTATAGGGCAATGGAATAGATTATATTGATCAGCTGGAACATACTCAGTGTGCTTCTTCTGAACGATGTTAGTCATCAAATTGAAAAGAGCTATATTTGAAGACTTTGGAAACAAATACTGCATATATTCTTTTGCAGCATTATCTTCCAAATTTGGCCATAGTCCTTTTTCGCAGCCTACTTTGTAGACTGCAATTCTTAATCTAAAAAGACTTATCAACTCACTTTTCTCCATATGTGTTATATTCTTTTGTAGAATTCAGTAAATCTTTAATGTCAACTTCTAGTAAGTTGGCAATTTCTTTTAATGTTGCAATATCTGGCTGTGAAGAGTTTGTACACCACTTTGATACTGTCGGTTCACCTTTCTTCAATGAAGCAGCTAACCATTTGTTAGTTTTACCTCTTTCAGCCAAAACAGCCTTAATTCGATTCAACCCCATCTTAATTAAAATTTTGTTAACATACAAATATAGCATAATAAATGCTAATAATTATCTTTGAACGATAATAAGTTTTATTTTCAACTAAATTCTCTATGTTATACACCGATTGTGAGCTTCCCTTTTGGTGCCAGTATTTAATTAGACAGCTAAAGAAATCTTTTCTATTTCATACAAACAACTGCACTCCTAAAGTTTTGTGTCTAACTTTTGGGGTGCAGTTCAATTCTATTGAACACTTGGCTGAGGGGGATTTCTTATTTCTCTACTACGTGGTATATGGTTCCGGTTTTGGTTCTTTTGGAAGGGATTTGGTGTTTGCTTAGGATGCGGCCGAAATGGATGATTTTGGTGGCCGACAGATTAAAGAGTTTTTTGTTCTGCAGGCGTCCTAATATTTCAACGGCAAGGAGTTTCTCTCCTTTCTCTGTGGCTTCGGCGGCACGGAAGAATTGCAGAAACAGTTGCTCTGCCGGAACCTGTATCTGAAATTCTTTGTTGGTCTCCG
>Ga0172378_10003112_pt1 | contig 15594 bp, 8 predicted proteins | sample GrowelOW332metaG_FD_119755 | JGI IMG/M metagenome (GOLD analysis project Ga0172378, IMG submission 119755) | Groundwater microbial communities from an aquifer near a municipal landfill in Southern Ontario, Canada - Pumphouse #3_1 metaG | ecosystem: Environmental > Aquatic > Deep subsurface >... | reverse complement strand
GGCCAATTATGACAATACTGTATTGGTGGTGTCCCACGACAGGCGGTTTTTGGATTCAGTCAGTACACATACCGTAGACATTGACTTCAATAAGATACAGCTTTTTGCCGGAAACTATACTTTCTGGTATGAATCGAGTCAGCTTGCTCTTCGTCAGCAACAGAATCAAAATAAAAAGGCAGAAGAAAAGAAGAAAGAACTGGAAGAATTCATTCGTCGTTTCAGTGCCAACGTCGCTAAATCGCGTCAGGCTACCAGCCGTAAGAAAATGCTTGAAAAGCTTAATATTGAAGATATTCAGGCGTCATCCCGTCGTTATCCGGGCATCATATTCACGCCTGAACGTGAGCCGGGAAACACAGTTCTCGAGGTTCAGGGTTTGAGTGCCAGTGTGGATGGTGAGTTGCTTTTCAAGGATGTAAATTTCAATGTTGAAAAAGGAGACAAAATTTGTTTTCTTTCCCATGACACCGGCGCAATGACCGCTTTTTTTGAAATTATCTCTGACCATAAGAAAGCCGACGCAGGTACATATAGTTGGGGAATAACCATTACACCGGCTTATTTGCCTGTTGACAACACCGAGTTCTTCAATACGGATTTGAATCTGGTTGAGTGGTTGGGGCAGTTCTCAGATGATACCAGCGAAAGTTATATTCGTGGTTATTTGGGCAAGATGCTTTTTTCCGGTGAGGAAATCTTTAAAAAAGCATCAGTATTATCGGGGGGTGAGAAAATGCGCTGTATGATTTCGCGGATGATGCTGAAGAATGCAAATGTCCTGGTGCTCGATTCTCCTGCCAACCATTTGGACCTGGAGTCTATTCAGGCGTTCAACAACACGTTGGTTGGATTTAAGGGAAATGTATTGATGTCCTCACATGACCGTGAGTTTATTCAGACAGTATGTAACCGTATTATTGAGTTGACTCCAAACGGAATCATTGATAAAATGACTGATTATGAAAGTTATATTCTTGATCCCATGGTAAAGGAACAGCGGGAGAGAATGTATAAACTATAGGTCTTCGTCGTTTTCTTCTTCGAAGTTACTTTCGCTCCATAGATCATCATCATCTTCGGTCGCGGAATTGATGAGTTCCATCAGTTCTTCGGCCTTTTCTTTGTCTCTCTCGAAGATGTGCAGGCTAACGCCTCTTTCAGCAAGTAAAGAGCCCACAAATGGATTGTTTTCATTGCTGAGGAAGCAAGGAATGTTGTTTGACTGGAGTGCTCCTTTCACGACGGATGCTTCCCCGGGCGTAGCGAAATCCATGAACACAATAGTCTTGTCATTATCCATAGCTGTCAATTTTTTATCAAATATACAACCTGATAACAAAAGTTACAAAGATTTTGTTCTGAACTATTTATATTGTTCAAAAATTCTCTTTACTTTTTCTTATTGTAGCTTTTGCCCTTGCCTTTGTGAAAGCCTCCTTTGGAATGGAATTTTGCCGGATTATATTCAGGTCCTTCTCCCACCTCCTCAGGTAGTGGCACTCTATAAATGGTTTTGTTCAGAAATTTCTCGATGCGGTCAAACATATCCTGTTCGTCTTCTGAAACGAATGTGATGGCAAGTCCCTCTGCGCTGGCGCGTGCTGTTCTTCCGATACGGTGCACGTAATCTTCGGCATCATGAGGAACATCGTAATTAATGACTACGCTGATGTCTTCAATGTCAATACCTCTGGATACGATGTCGGTGGCAACCAGGATATTTATCTTGCCATTCTTGAAATCATGCATGGTACTGTCGCGTTGCGATTGATCCAGGTCTGAGTGCATCTCAGCTACTGAAAGGCTCATAGAACGTAAGGTACGTGTTACTTCCTTGACTTTGATCTTGGAAGAAGCGAAGATGATTACTCTGTCTGGTATTGTTTCAATAAAGAGCTGTTTAACGATATATGCCTTCTGCCTTTCGTAACAGATATAGGCAGATTGCATGATTTTGTCGTTTGGCTTGGAAACAGCAAGACGAATTTCTGCCGGATTATTGAGGATGCTTTTGGCCATCTCCCGAATTTTAGCAGGCATGGTGGCTGAAAAAAGCATGGTTTGACGACGTTTGGGCAATTCGTTCACCACTTGCATGATATCGTCAAAAAATCCCATATCCAACATTCGGTCAGCTTCGTCCAGGATAAAGTATTGAACTCTTGAGAGATCAATCAATCCAAGTTTCAAATAAGAAAGTAATCGTCCGGGAGTAGCGATCACGACATCAACTCCAGCCTGGAGGCCTTTCTTCTGTTGTTCCCAGATGATTCCGTCACTACCTCCGTAAACGGCAACCGATGAGACCGGTAAATAATAGGCGAATCCTGCAACCTGTTGGTCAATCTGTTGAGCCAGTTCTCTGGTTGGAACCATGATCACGGCATTGATGGCATCTTCAGGATGCTCTTCTTTTACAAGGTGGTTGAGGATGGGAAGTAAATAGGCTGCAGTTTTTCCTGTGCCAGTCTGGGCGCAAGCTATCAGGTCTTTTCCTTCAAGCAAAATTGGGATTGCCTGTTCCTGCACGGGGGTACAATCCCTGAAGTTCATGGCCCAAAGGCCGTCCAATACGTCTTCTTCTAAATCTAATTCGTCAAATGTCATATATATCGCGTCAGTATTATCGACCGAACTGATTGATAATAAATACAAAGAAACAAAAAAAAGACGGGATTTCAGGTTTATGGTGTTGTTTTTTTAAAAACGGAGGACATCCCTTGAACGTTTACGGATGTCATCCCTCGAAGGGATGACATCCGTCTCTTGACCTGATGGTTTCTCCGAAAAGTGGTAATAATCCACAGATGACATCCCTTCAAGGGATGTTATCTGTAAAATTTAACTTTTGAATTGGCTTTAAGCAAAAGAGTGCAAAGAGAATTTCTTTGATATTAAATAACTAATATTTTATTTTCGCAAAATTGTCGTAAATTAGCAAAATATTTTATTGCCATTAAGATATATTAGGCAATTGGGAATATTTTTAGGTGAATAGCTCTTATAGATCACTCATTTTTTTCTGCCTGAATAATGTATAAATGGCCTGTTAACTTGTAGATATTTAATATTTTAAACTGTATATATATGACAAAAAAACTACTAAAACTTAAATCAAGTTTATTGCTTTGTTTTTTGCTGTTCGGGTTATCAACCTATTCACAGACAACCTATGACTTTTCAACGGCTGCCTCATTATCATTTGGTACCGGAGGATTTAACATTTGGAATACACAAGCAGACATCACAATCGGAGGAGTTGCATACAGGTTGACCTGTGGAGGCAACGGCTCGTTTACAAATGCAAGTACAGGGGGTGTTTCTAACAGCAAATGTTTACAAAAAGATGGATCAGGTGGCGATCAATTTACGCTTCAACGTGCAGATGGTAAGCCTTTTCAATTTTATGGCATATGGGTTAAACATCAAAGTATGAATTCTTATACTGCTTATTATACATTACCTCCCTGGTATACCTTAACTGCATCTACATTTTCATTTAATGATAACACGGCGATGACAGGAGGCACTAGTTATAGCGACTTCACGAATTCAACGCAAACTATTTCTGCCGGAACTGATGGTATCACCACCACATCGGTACAAATTAGTTTTAAAGCAATCATTTATTTCTCGATTGATGACATTAAAGTTGGACCGACCCCATTGACAGCTACAACATCACAGACAAATATTTCCTGTAATGGAGACAATAATGGTTCGGCAACTGTTACAGTAGCCGGTGGAAATGAACCTTACACTTATTCTTGGGCTCCAAGAGGAGGCACCGATGCTACTGCCACTGGTCTAATTGCGGATACTTATACATGTACAATAACAGATGCTACCGGTAGTAAAATAACTAAAAGCTTTACGATCACTCAGCCATCAGCCTTGTCTGTGACAAAGAGTCAAACCAATGTCACTTGCCACGGAGATAATAATGGTTCGGCGACAGTCGATGTTTCAGGCGGAACGCCTTCATACTCCTATAGTTGGTTGCCTTCGGGTGGAACCTCCGCTTCTGCCACAGGACTTGCCGCAGGCGACTACACCTGTATAATTAAGGATGCTAACAATTGTAGTAAAAGTGTTGATGTGACAATCACGCAGCCTGATACCCTGATAGTTGCTATCAGTTCAGTCACCAATGTCACTGAAAACGGTGGAAGTAATGGATCAGCCACAGTCAGCGTTACCGGTGGAACGCCTCCTTACTCCTATAGCTGGTCTCCTTCGGGTGGAACATCGGCTACAGCCACAGGACTTACTGCAGGAAACTACATCTGCCTGGTAAAGGACGCAAATGAATGCACCGTTTCGCAATCGGTGAATGTACTATCCCCGGCCTTTTCTTTTACATCCTCTGCAGCATCGGTCAACTTCAAAATAAAAAGTACCGGCACTTCGTGTTTGATCGACTGGGGTGATGGCAATTCCGCAACGCAAACAATCTCGGATGAACAAACGGTAAGCAGCACTACAGCTTATGCCGCTGGTAAGACAGTGAAAGTGTATGGTGAAGGCATCTCTCAGCTGAATATCTCCGCTCAGGCGCTGACAGCATTGGATATAACGGGTCTGTCAGCATTGACATCTTTAAAATGTTCTGATAACAGCTTGACTCTTTCGACTTTACCTAAACCGAACAATGTTTGGTCGGAATATGTTTATGCTCCACAAAATAAACTTGCTTTTTCGCCCGTAGGCAGTGTTGTGGATTTGAGCACACAACTTACAGCCGTGGACGCATCTGGTGCAACAAAAAACACGGTATACGCCTGGTACAAAGAAGATGGTACACCGCTTGTTGCTGGTACCGATTATACTACCACGGGAAATGGCATATTTGACTTTACCACACGTTTGAACTACAATGCGTATTGTGTAATGACTAATGCCGCATTTCCTGATTTTACAGGAACGAATGCTTTTCGCACAATAAGCAATGTTCCTACAGACGTTCATATGTTGCAGGCAGATAACTTGACTTTGTATCCCAATCCTACTCAGGGTATGATTTATATCACAACTTTGGATGGCAAAATACCTGAGGTAAAAGTCTTTAATCTGCAGGGTATGCTCCTGTCGCAAATCAATGATAACAAGGTGGATTTATCGTCCTTTGCTAAGGGTGTATATTTGATAGATGTAAACGGTAAGAAAACAAAAGTGATCAAGAGATAACCAACCAAAAGATTGGGCATTTTAGTGAGCGGGTGATGTAATGTCATCCGCTCTAAATGTTTACGGATGTCATCCCTCGAAGGTTTACGGATGTCATCCCTCAAAGGGATGACATCCGTCTCTTCACCTGATCGTTTTTCCGAAATGTGGTAATAAATACGGATGACATCCCTTCATCAAGGGATGTCATCCGTAAAATTCAACTTTTGAATTGGCTTTAAGCAAAAGAGTGCAAATAGAATTTCTTTGATATGAAATAAGTAATTGGCAAAATTTATTGTTACATTTTTATGTTACATAATTATCTATTTATTAACGCGTTACGATTTTGTGTTAAAAGATTGGAATACGATATTATTCAGATTGCTCTACTTAATACAAATTTAAATATTTATGCTCAATTGTGTATCTGTTCAAAGTTGGCAAGCCTATCAACCTGTGGAGCGTGAGCATCTTCGACTTGATGAAATTGCCAGCGGTTAACTTTTACTTAATTTGTAACCAAAATTAACAAATAAATGTTAAGTATTGGTAATTTAAATCAATATCTTTGTTGAACTAAAAACATGTTTCTGCTACTTTGATCGTATTGTTGCATTATGGCTTTTTTTTAAGTTATGCTTGATCTTTCTTCACTTAAAGCCTATCTATCGATTTTATGGTTGTGTAAAAGATAAGAATGTTTTCATCGAGAATGTTCTGCTGTTGATTGTAATAAGGAATACTATCATCATGGTATATATATGAAATGTTCAGGTTATTTGCCAATAAAAGTCCTTTGCAGAACTTTGCGAAGCCCTTTATTTTAATGGTTGTATCCTTTGTATGAAGCGAAATTTATTTTAAACAATTAATATTTAACAATGACATTATGAAAAAAAATTGGTTCTTTTTAGCTGTGATTTCTTTGTTTTTGGTTTCCTGTAGTAGTGATGAAGAAACGAATGATGGAACAGGAACTCCGGATTGGACTACCTATGAGATATTGGATACAAAAGCAGAACTCGGCTTTTATATCCTTGACAGAAATGTCGGAGCGACTGCAACATACGATTCAAAGTCACCTAGTGCGGCTTCTATTGGATATTATTACCAATGGGGCAAAAATACACCGGTTAAGATCACAAATGATACCACCATCACAAATTATGATAAAGAATGGAATGCATCTACTGAAAGCGTAAAAGATTGGTCAAAAGGCGAAAATACTCCTTGTCCGAAAGGGTGGAGAATTCCTAATTATGCAGAGATGAAAAAAATAACGGATGCAGCATGGGCGGATTATGATGGGTTTACAGATCAGACGCAGGAAGAGTTTCTGGCTGCAAAAGCGTTGTATAAAAAATTAGCACTGGCAAGGACAGGATGCATTCGTATTCTTGGTGCCGACGCCGCTGCCCGCACAGCTGCCAAAGCCATCTTTTACCTTCCGACAGCAGCTTACCTTTGGTCGGGGGCTCTTAATGCGGATGTGACTGCTTCTTCCCGTAATTTTAAGTATGCCTATACCTTAAGCGACAATTATGATATTATGTTGGGAAAGAAAGGCAATGAAAACGAAGTGAATGTTGCCATGCCTATCCGATGCATTAAAGACTAGAAATGATTCAAACGTATCTTAGTTATTTCTTTGTCCGATAAAGATTTACTATTATATGCCAAACAGTTTTTGAATGTAAGTTCGGGGCTGTTTGGCTATTTTCTTATTAATGTTCCTCTTGATTCATCTTTTTTATGAATAAGAACTTCACAGAAAGAATCTTTTCTTCCTCTTTTCTTTTTTTATATCTCATGGTGATGCTTCCGTGTATACTTATGGCGCAAGCTCCCTCTAATTCAAAAAGATTTGATTCAAAGGGGTTTGTGTTTGAGCAAACAACGAAAGCACCAATTCCGGGAGCAACAGTGACTCTTCCCCAATATGGCGTTTGTACCATTACCGATTCAAACGGTAGGTTTTTCTTGAAACAAGTTCCTGCTGGAGTTACGGATATAACGATTCGCATTATAGGCATGATAACCATAGAAAGGAAGGTGAATATTAGCGGGGAAAACAATGTAGCACTGAATTTTTACATGAGTGAGGCTAATTTTGCGTTGGAAAAGGTTGTAGTCACGGCAAAGAACAACCGTGTCGGGGCTTCAACGTCATCCTCCATTTCCCGCACGGCTATTGATCACCTTCAAGCCACCAGTCTGACGGATATAATGGAACTTTTGCCGGGACAGCTGGCTGCCAATCCGACATTAACCTCTCCCGGAAAAGCATCGTTGCGACAGGTACAGACGGATGAGCTTAACAGTATGGGCACCTCTATTGTCATCAATGGCTCGCCACTTTCAAACAATGCCAATCTACAGATTGGCAATACGGCTAAAGATGGCAGCCTGAATACCAGTTTTACTTCTGTGGCTGGTTCCGGTACGGATATGCGGCAAATAGCCGTGGATAATATTGAGTCAGTCGATGTGATCAGGGGAATTCCTTCTGTGGAGTATGGCGACCTGACTTCCGGAGTCATCATCATCAATTCCAAGGCAGGGGTATATCCCATGCAGGCCAGACTAAAGATTAATCCCACTTTGACCCAGGCCTCTCTCGGTAAAGGTTTTAGCCTGGGAAAAGAAGCCGGAAACCTAAGCCTTGATTTTGATTATGCCAAATCTTTGGCAGACGAAAGACGTCCATCTCTGGGATTTCAGCGTTTTACCGGAAATTTGTTGTATTCCAAAACCTTCAGGGGTAAATTAAACACGACAACCGGATTGGGATTTTATTCAGATTTGGATGCTCAGAAGCTGGATCCTTCTGATACGAGATACCAGCGGGAACGTTCCTCAAAAAACACAGGCTTTAAATTCAATACAAATTTGGCATGGAATTGCAACTATAAACTACTAAAGGTGGTCCGTTTGAACCTTTCCGCGAATTATGAAATTCAGGAAGGCTACAATCAGGAGATCAAGGGAAACTTCGGCTACATGGTTACTTCAGCAATGAAGGATGGGACGATAGCCTCAAACAGGCAAGATGAAATTTTTGATGCTTCCGGAAAACAAATCACGAATAATGGAGACCATCAGGCTGCAACCAATATCCTTCCCTACGAATTTTTGACCAAAATGACCACTTACGGCAAACCTCTTAATTTATTTGCCAAACTAACAACCAGCTCTTTTGCTGAATTCTGGAAGATTAAGAACCGGATGGTGGCAGGAGCGGAATGGAAAACTGATGTGAATTTTGGCAGGGGAAAGGTTTTTGATCCATTGATGCCTCCTTCCAGCGGTATCCGGATGAGACCCTATACAGACATTCCTGCCCTGAATCAATTTTCTATATTTGTGGAGGATAATGCGGAAAGAATCTTTTTTGAAAGGATATTGAAATTGCAGTTGGGGACTCGCCTCGACGTCATTCAACCCGGAAAGGAAGAAGGAGGAACGGTGATTTCCCCGCGCGTCAATCTTTCTTATGAGATCATTCCTGCTGTTCTCAGTCTGCGTGGTGGATTTGGGATTACAGCAAAAGCGCCGCCTTTGATGTTCTTGTATCCAGAGAATGCGTACTATGATTTCATCAATTTTGATAACTCTGGATTGACAGGGCTGACGGAACATCAAAAATTAAGTATCATAACGACTAAAGTTTATGATACAAGCAATCCTGATCTGAAAATAGCCAAGAACAGAAAGAGTGAAATCGGCTTTGAACTGAAGTTGGGGCAAGTGGCTATATCGGTTACCGGATATAATGAGAAACTGACAAATGGTTATTCTTTTGGTTCCGGTCTGGATAGTTATCATTTGTTTGATCTGATAAAATATGCCGGCGTAAATCGTACGGGTACCTATCCTGAGTTAACTGTTGATCAAATAACCAAAGTCGTTCTTGCATACAAGAAACCTCTTAATGATCAGGTTAATGACAATAACGGGGTCGAATTTGATGTTGACTTCGGACAGATTAAAGCGATTCGTACGTCCTTTGTCCTGAACGGAGCATGGATGCAGAGCAAGTTGTATTCCACCTCCAATACTTTTTATGAAAAAAGCCCCGATGCAGACGGAACGTATAAGGATATCGGTGTCTATGGAAGCGGCGATGGCAACTTATTTGAACGGTTTTCCACGAATCTGCGTATTATCCATAATATACCAAGGATAGGCTTTGTCATTTCATTGTCGGTGCAAACGATTTGGACGGACATCAATAAATATATGGGACTGGAAAACAAATATCCCATTGGGTATATTTCTGCTTCAAATCTGCAGTATACTCCACTTACGGCAGGAAGTACGATTAATCCTGACATTCAAAGGCAAATACTGGTGAACCGCGAAATCACGGAGTCTTATGACCCGCTTAGCCTGTTCAACCTGAGACTGACCAAAGAAATCAAGGCGTTTGGCGGTTTTGCATTTTTCGTCAATAATCTTTTCAACAAGAATCCTTTGCAAGAAAGCAAACGTAATCCGGGAAACTACAAATCACGTAATCCGGAACAGTTCTTTGGCACAGAGGTTTGGTTTAAATTTTAATAAAATGAGAAAATATATCCTTCGCTTTTACGCATTGTTAATCCTGGTGGGCATGTTTTCCGCTTGCCGGGAAGACAAGGCTTTGGATTCTGCTTTCGTACCTTCTGTATCAGTTCACATGAAATATAAAATCTTTGGAGACAGCAAGCCTTTCTCCACCCCTTTGTCGATGACGCTGACCAATACTACAGAACAAATCACCTATCAGCGCGAAAGTGACCTTTGGGGGCAGTTTGCTTTGGATGAGTTGCTTCCGGGAGAATATACCATCAGTGTTACGGGAAGTCTCACTACATCGGAGGTCACCGAGATAACAGGTGAAAACGCTCTCCATGGAGCCAATCTGATTGGATTTAGGTCCAGTGTAAAATTCATACTGGGAGAAACGCCTTCTCTGAATGATATTGATTTGGTAATGCCAGCCCAAAGTTCACTGATATTTAAAGAATTGTATTATGTCGGATCGCGTACTCCCTCGAACGGAAATTACAGGAATGATAACTTCTATACCATCTACAATAACTCTGATGCTCCGGTTTTGTTAAATGACATATACATAGCCAACACAGAAAATTATGGGGGAATAGGTGTTGCAGGGCCTCTTTGGCCGGGAGAAACGCAAGGAGAATATACACATGCCTATATTCAGGCTGCCTGGAAAATAGTTGCCGGACAAACTCCGGTATTTGTGCAACCAGGGCAAAGCATTACGATCGCAACCATGGCTGCTCCTCACAATCAGGACAGTCAGTACAATCTGAATTCGCCGGTGGATTTGTCGCAAGCTGACTACGAAGCATATTCTACTGACCCTTCCAATAAATATCCGGATTTTCCAGCCACCAACATGGCAAGGACTTTTTGGCCGGATTATGGCGATTTATGGCGTATAGGCGTTTTCGGACAAGGAATGGTGTTGATACAAGCGACGGAAGAAGAATTTTCAGATTTTGAGACAGTTTCGCTTCCGGAGGCTTTTCAGGATCCATTTGAGAGTGAAGAATATTGGTTGTGTAAAAAGATTCCAGTAGATCATGTGATTGATGCGGTGGATTTAATTCAAAATAAGACTGCTACAAATACCAAGCGCTTTCCGCCTCTGCTTGACAGCGGATTTGCCACGGTTGGTGCAACGTATACCGGATCGAGTGTTATCCGTAAAGTGATCAGTGTTAAAAATGGAATGACCATTTATCAGGATTCCAACAATTCAACGGAAGATTTTGAAGTGAGTCTGAAAGCTGTATATAAATAAAAGGAATGATATGCGTAATACGTTAATACTATATTGGATCGGGATTTCATGGTTTGTTTTTCCAGCCCTTCTTCTCGCACAGGCAGAAAATAATACCTCTCCGGGAAAGGAAAACGCACTGCCTTTTGAAATGCAATATTTCAAAGAAAGTGAATATCGCTTGTCAACGGATAATGCTTCCGGCTTATCACTGGGTAGCATGAAGAACTATTCCGATGTAAACCTCTCGTATGAGTTTTCAAAAGGAGATTTTCACCGTCCTCAGCAAGCTGAGTCGTACAACAACTATCTTTTTTCCGCCGAAGGAGCCATCACCATGGATAAATTCTATGTTATTGGCGGATTCAACTTTAAGGAGGCTTTCGAGAAGGATGTCCGGTTTACTTCTATTCTGAATCCTTACAGAGGCACACCATATATTATAGCAGATAGCACTGGAGGCAACTGGAAAAAGCAAACATATGACATGTGGGTCAAGATGGCTTCGCCAGTCTACTTTCAGTTTATTTCTTTTGGTTTGGATGGAAGACTGGCCGTAGGCAGGGGAGCAAAGAGCATCGATCCCCGCCCGCAGGCAAATTCAAATTCCATTCAGGTTGCCCCGTCTTTCACTTTGATTCAGGGAAAACATTCTATGGGGATGGACTTTACCTACAGACGTTTCCGCGAGAATAGCAATATGATTTTGTATGATACCGGCAATCCCCAAAAAATATATCTTTTGAAAGGAATGGGGCAATACACCTATGATGTTTTTAGCACGAATGAACGTGAACGCCAATATGACGGAGATGGTTTTGGCGGAGGCGTACAGTATGGCTACCAATCGGATCGGTTGAGTGTTTTTTTGGATGGTGCCTATGAAAACTATCTGGAAAATGCCAATGATATAGAAAACAACAAGCCTCGTCAGCGTGGACGACTGTATGAAACCACCTGGAAAGGACAGTTGCATGCGGATCTCTTCAACGATGCACATACTGTAAAACAGACATTGTCTGCAGGCTATTATGATACAAAGCGTTCGGGCAGGGAGGTTATTCAGGTTTTTAATTCCTCCTCAGAAGTCAATGCCTGGATAACGAGTTCAGAGGCTCCTTGCCGGTCTGTTGCTTCTCAAAATGGATGGATAGTCGGATATAATCTTTATTTGTTGGATGGACAGGCTAATTCCTATAAATGGAAATTTTCCCTGAACGGAAAGTTGGAGGAATATGCTGATGAGTATGCAGTCATGAATTCTTTGCTCAAATTCAAAAGTTACACGACTTTCCTCAATGCAGTGAGAAACTTCAACATTAAAAAGTCACAATTGTTGCAGATCGATGTGCAGGGAAGTTATCGGAGCTTGTTGAATGAACAGAAACAATATACCCCGAGGGAGACGGTGGATAAAACAATTGAAAACGGACTGATAAAAGGCGATGCGGCGATATTGACACAAGATTATGGCCAGCTGAAGGCCAGTATCCTGTATGGATACAATCTGAGAAACAAGACTTGCCTGTACTTGAAAGGCTCTTATAGTCTTTTGCAGACGGAAGATAAATTAAGCAGAAGTGCGGTGACTGCATCCGTTGGGTATAACTTTTAATTTTGTAAAATGAAACGAGCCCATGGTCTATCGCTCATACAAGTGAACAACTTTTTGGCGAGTTCCATGTGGACATAATAAATAATTATAAGCAGATGAAATTATTCAAAATATTACTGTTTGTCTTTTTGCTTTGTCCGGTTAGTTTATTGGCACAATCGTTTGTGCTGTCTCCTGAAGCGGTTCTTCCCATTGACTCCAAAATCATCAAGAAAACGCTGAGCAATGGCTTTACGTACTATATACGCCAGAATAAGATGCAGGGCAACAAAGTCGAACTGAGGCTAGTCATCAATGCCGGTTCCATTCTGGAAACCGATCAGCAGCAAGGTTTGGGGCACTTTCTGGAGCACATGTCCTTCAACGGAACCGAATCTTTCCCCAACGCTGAAATGATAAAAACGCTCGAAGGAATGGGCGTTCGCTTCGGCAAAGACTTAAATGCCTATACCTCTTTTGATGAAACCATTTATTATTTACCCATTCCATCCGATAAGGTCAGTGTGGGATTAACGGTGTTGAAAGATTGGGCGATGAACCTGACTTTGTCCGAGAAGGAAATTGACAGAGAAAGAGGCGTTGTGCTCGAAGAACTTCGGTTGGGCAAGAAAGCCTCCACCAGAATTCGGGAAAAATACCTTCCGGTTCTGATGGCTGGTTCCCTTTATCCGCTTCGACTTCCAATTGGAAAAGAAGAGGTCATCCAGCATTTCACTTCAGATGAATTGCGGAATTACTACAAGAAATGGCACCGTCCCGATCTAATGGCTGTCATGGTGATTGGTGACATCGACCCGAATGAAATAGAAAAAGAAATCATTCAAAAATTTGGTGCTTACCCAATACCTGAAAATAGTGATCCTCGTCCGTCCAATCCGGTGCCGGACCACAAAGAAACGAAGGTTATAATCGCTACCGATCCGGAAATTTCGGGCTGTTCCGTAGAACTATCCTACAAACACTCCCCCCAAAAAACGATTACACAGCAAGATTACATTGAGCATAAGTTATACCATGCATTGTATTCTTCCATGATCAACGAACGTTTGAATGAGTTGCTGGAAACAGAAACACCGCCTTTTTCTGAAGCAGAGACCGGTTATTCCAACTATTTTCGGGAAGTCGATACCTATTCCAGCTACGCCCGATGTGCACCTTCAAAAATACTAGACGCTTTTCATGCCTTGATTATTGAAAATGAGCGGGTTAAACGATACGGTTTTACCGGCAATGAGCTGGAAAGAGCTAAAAAGAAGTTGCTCTCCCGTTATGAAAGATGGTACAACGAACGGGAAAAGACCTCATCCGATCTTTATGCCGATGAATATCAGGTGAATTACCTTTCCGGTGAACCGATACCTGGCATCGAATATGAATACCAACTGGTCAGCAAGGCTTTGCCGGGCATAGGGACAAAAGATCTGAACAGCCTGGCTGCTTTCTATATGCCTGACTACAACCGTGTCGTTGTTGTCACAGGTCCTGAAAGCTCTTCTATTTCCTATCCCGGTCAAAATGACTTTCTGACTTTGTTGACTCAGGTGGAAAAAGAAAAAGTTCAGCCTTACCGCGAAAAAAAGATGCCGAAAGCTCTTCTCTCACATATCCCGAAGGCTGGAACGATTGTAGGCGAAAGAATCATTCCTGAGACAGGATTGACCGAGTGGAAACTCTCAAACGGAGCGACTGTTGTATTCAAAAAGACCGACTTCAAGAATGATCAGGTTTTATTTCGGGCAACATCCAACGGTGGGTTCAGCATGTATCCGGCAAAGGATGACATGTCTGCGCTTTATTCCACCAAGATTCAGGATGAGAGTGGTGTGAACGGCATCAATAACACCCAGTTGAAAAGATTGATGGCCGGAAAAGATTTGTCGCTGACCCAGTCTTTGGTATTATACAACGAATCAATGTCGGGTAAATACGGTTTAAAAGATGTTGAAGCGTTCTTCCAGTTGCTTTACCTGTATCAGACTGCACCTTATTTTGATAAAAAAACCTTTAAGCGTTTGATGAATGAAGAAAGGACGGAGTATGCCAAATTGCTGGACGATCCGACCAATTATTTCAATTATCAGATAGAACAGCTCATGAACAATGGCAATCCACGCCGCAACAGATGGCCGGTAAAAGAAAACCTGGATCAGGCAGATTTTAACCGTGCTGCTGCTATTTATAAATCTCGTTTTGGAAACGCTGCCGGATTTACCTATGTGTTTGTCGGCAATGTGGACCTGGATTTGATCAAGCCCTTTGTACTGAAGTATATAGGTGGACTTCCGGGCAAAAAAGAAAAGGAAGGTTATGTGGAACAAAACTTTACGTCTTTATCAGGACCTGCAACCCACACATTTTATAAGGGGGCGGAAGATAAAGCCGATGTTGCCATAAGGTTTGTGAAACGGGCAACCTGGGATCAGCAAAAAACGTATGCGTATAATGCTTTTATTGAGGTGCTTAACACCCGTCTGTTTGAGAGTCTTCGCCGGGAAATGAGTGGCGTTTATGGTGTGAAAGTATCAGGGAAAGTAAATCGAAACCATGAACCTGAAGCGACCTTGTCTCTTTCTTTTGGGACAAATACGACATCTTACGAAGCACTTTATGAACGAGCCATTCTTGAGATCAAACGTTTGATGAAAGAGGGCCCCACTGTAGAAGAGTTGGATCGGATTAAAGAGAAAAAGCGCGTGGCACTTGCTGCTGATATAAAAGAAAATTCCACTTGGTTAATGGACATCTATTATGCCTATCGTTACGGAGACACCGTTAAAACGACAGAGGAACGTAAGCAGGCCATTGAACAGCTGACTTCTGAAAAGATCATGGAAGCTGCGAATGAATATATTGATCCGGATAGAGCTTTGAAATTTATTCTTTTGCCGGAAAATAAGAAATAGACTACAATTGGAAATTTTACGGATGTCATCGCTTCAAGCGATGACATCCGTCTCTTAGATTGACCGTTTTTCCACGGATGACATCCCTTCAAGGGATGTCATCCGTAAAT
>Ga0172378_10003111_pt1 | contig 15595 bp, 13 predicted proteins | sample GrowelOW332metaG_FD_119755 | JGI IMG/M metagenome (GOLD analysis project Ga0172378, IMG submission 119755) | Groundwater microbial communities from an aquifer near a municipal landfill in Southern Ontario, Canada - Pumphouse #3_1 metaG | ecosystem: Environmental > Aquatic > Deep subsurface >... | reverse complement strand
TCAAGCAGTTTATAATCATATCCTTTTCTAACAACATTTACTAATAAAGATTCAACATTATTATAATCGCCTGTATTTAATGCGCACATTGCTGCATTGTATTGATCAATTGCAAATGGCTCATTTGTTAATTTGAAAGCTGTTTCGTAAATAGATAGCGCATCAGAAAACAGTGAATCGCAGATCAGTAATTCTGCAGCATTTATTAGTTTATTATATTGAAGGACAGTCTCGTTCGAAATTTTGTATGTCTGAGCGAACGAGGATTTTACAATTATAAGCAAAAATGCAAATAAAGTCATTCCATATTTTTTCATCATGAATATTTAGCTAATTAATTATTTGAGTTTTAATATTGTCCCACAAAATTTTGAACACCATCACTTGTACTTGAAAATATAATATTGGATTCATCGGAGCTGTTTGAACGTGCAATCAAGTATTGTGCCCTGCCTGGTTTAATCTCAATTATGGAGCTGTTTTGATTATATATAGATGCTTTCATCAGATATGAATTTTACCCATTCAACCACCTCGTATGTTGTTTGATCAAACTAAAAGAAAGAACTAGAATCGATTAGTAAGATATCAATATATTATCATTAAAATCATAATCAGCTTTTACAGGATATGTCCATGTGGAATTTCCTCCATAGCATTGAATAAGGAATCTTTTGTCCTTCAAGCTAAAGATTATCTTTCTTCGAAATTCATCAAGTGATTCAAGCCCTGATTTCTTTCGGTTGATATCAACTTCTTTCATCTTGTTTTCTGATAGTTTAATAAATCCCGTTTTATGCTGAAAAGATAATAAATTGTCATTTTTGAAAGTACCTAATGAATCATAAACTATGGTAACGACGCCAGCATCTAAAACTTTACAACTATCAGTTCCATTTATTGTTTCTATAAGGAATTGTGCCTTATTGGCACTAATTAAGCAGTTATTATAGGCAATTTTTAAATCTTCTGTAAAATCATACACCTTATAACGTTTACTGCGTTGATGTATTATAATCAATTCATATCCTTGTGTATATAGCGATTCTATTCCTATAAGATCTTCGGTTGGCCATCCATATTTTCTTATCAACTCGTTCATAAGTTTCACATTTCCAGCATCAATTTTTAGAATTGAGTCTTTATAAAGTTCAAAAGAGTGCAAGCGATCTTTCAAACGGAAAGACTGATCAGCCTTTATAATGGAGTCATATACTCCTCTTAAAATAATGTTGTAAGTTGGATCTACCTTAAGATCAAGTATCCACTTCCCGGATTCCGACAAAAGGAATTCTTTGAATGCTTCATTATCAGAGATCATTTCACGTTTTAATCCTTTGCCTAAAAGGTATAGAATACCTGTTTTACAATTGTCGTAATATCCCAAAATTGCTGAACAAACTATAGCATTGTACCTGTCCTTCGCGAATGGTGATGAAATACATTGGAATGCACTATCATAATAGTTATATGCTTTTTGGTAAGAAGAGTCTGTAATAGATAATTCCGCCAGATTAACATAATGGCCATAACCACATGTATTACAAGTGCTTGCACCTTGTTGGCCTATAGCCGCCTGACAGCACAAAAATATAACTATTGTAGTAATCAGTTTGAGCTTAATATTTAATTTTATCATTTGAATTATGAATGTAGAAATATAATTAATAACGGGATTGCATCAAAAAAATGATGCAATCCCGATTATATTTAATCTTCCGGACAGGTTTTTACATCTGCAACTCCATGGTAAATTATACCACCTGTAGTGTCACACTCATCACTAGTGAAGGTATAAACTCCTGTACTAGTCCTATCAAGATTATCAGTAGTATTACAACCACCTTTAGTAGGAGTTGTGTTTTCACCTCCATACAATTTTGACATAAATTTCTGGCTTAAACCGGAAGCCTTAAAATCTTGTAAGCTTTGTAATTTTTTCATAACATTTACTTTTTGTTGTTAATGAGTTAGTGATTTATTGATTCAGATCACAAAATTAAGTATGCGGCAGGATCAAATGCTGAACCACCAGGCTCAATATTTTGTCAATGTGTTTGGAATTGTTTCAATAATAAAATATGTTCTCCTTTGAGTGCAATACCCAATCTGAATTCCCATTTCACGTAGCTCACTTAACATCCTTTTTAAGGTGGATTTTGAAACACACATTCTACTTGATAGCTCATCTGATGCTGACTTTTGGGTGTTGTTTTATTGACTAATTATAAAATAGCAGAATCAACAAGCAGAACCTGATCCACAAGCCAAGCTTATTTCATCAACTTCAATCTCTATCAACCGGAACAAAAGCAGGAAGGGAAATGATATTCGTATATAGAGTAAAATATTAGTATGCCTGTTCCATCTATCAGATTACAAATATAAAAAGTTTATTTGCAAAGATTACTTAAAATAAAATTTATTTAACCATATTGTAAAATAGTTGTATTGCAAGGGAGCTGAATCATAAGTCCTGCTATACATAACCTAAATTCAAGTCACTAATGCAATTTAAATAGCGAAAAGAGGCCAAAACAAAGATCCACAATTCAGGTATTATCAAGGCCCGACAAAAGCCTAAAATACTTTTCATCAGAGATTAATAAAACAAATCTGTTGTTAGTTGTGAACTAAAACGAAATACGCTGGCATTAGGTCATGATGATGCTCTCACGGTACGTGAAACGGTTAGGAAGCGAAAGCAGCTAAAACCCAAGGCAAAACGATTTACTGACCAGGTAAAAGCTTAGGTTACTACCTGGTTAAGAAAGGATCTTTCACCGGAACAAATAACCGAAAAAAGTGATCGTAACAAACAAGAGGAACAGTAATCCAAAAGTACACAGCATGTGTATCGCACCAAAGGATATACTTAAGCAATTTACCAGGGTGGAAAGAATATTAAATATCAGACCAAGGAAAAGATTTTACTTTTTTACTCCATATGAAAAATATGAACAGTCGAAAAATATTAATCCGGTTGCATGAGTGAGTTGAATCCTGCTCCAATTAAAGTACAGTTAGAGCTTGATTGTCAATATAAATAAAGGAGCAATCAAATAAATTGAAAGCTCCTTCAAAACAACAAAATTGAATTTTTGATTGGAAGTATTACTTCATAATGGTTTGTCTTTGCTTCTTTTCTTTCCTTCTTTTCATAAAATATACATAATAATGGTATATAATTGCAATACCACCTATTACAGGAAGGCTATTATTGTAGTTCGGCCAGATTTGTGTGAAGTGGAATACAATATACAATAAAATGTACAATATTGCAGTCCTTGTCATAGATACTTTGAAGTATTCTCGACTGTTTTCAGGTTCATAAAAGAGTGATTTCATTTTTAATTAATTTTAGTTGGTGTTCCTTAACCAATAAATTCCGGAGCTAACTAATCCCCCAGCTATGGCTGTGAATGGGTTGCCGGTAAATAGCGCTGAACCTAAAGTACCCCAAATATCTTCGGCAACAATAGGATTTATATCTCTACTACCTGATTTGTAATTATTTTCATAGTAGCCGAGACCACCATCTTCTTTAGATGCCCACAACACCGAGGAATACCGAGCTACACTGATAGCTGCCTTAAGTGCCATTGCTTGTTTCGTTGTAAAATTAGAATAATTTATTGTGTTTTCATAACTTATCAGTGCATTTATTTTTCCTTGTAATAGAGAACTGCTATTTACAATGGAATTTATAACGTCCTAAATTCAAGTCACTAATGCAACTTAAATAGCAAAAAGAGGCCGAAACAAAAGCAGGAAGGGAAATGATATTCGTATATGGAGTAAAAAATTAGTATGCCTGTTTCGTCAACTAGATTGCAAATATAAAAAGTTTATTTGCATAAATTACTTGAAATGAAAATTATTTAACCATATTGTAAAATAGTTGTATTGCAAGGGAGCTGAATCATAAGTCCTGCTACATATTTTTTGGCCAATACAATCCGTTATCGGGCAGTTGATTTCTTTAATGGACCACATTATCATTAATACCACTTCCCATATTGGTGATTCCGAAAGGTATGTAAAGAAGTTCAAAATAAAAGACCACTGATAATCATGCTATTTGGTGCCTTTGTAAAATGCTTTTTTGGCTTTCAACGAACAATAGTGATTTTCTAATTAAATTTTTCATAATTTCGCTACTTCAAAGCAAAGATAAGTGAAGGAAAATCTTGTTATAATCCCGACATTCAACGAGAAAGAAAATATTGAACGGATCATCCGTAAGGTTTTTTCTCTTGATAAAGAATTTGATATTCTTGTAGTAGAGGACAGTTCACCTGACGGTACCGGTGACATCGTTAAAGGGTTGATACCTCAATTCCCCGACAGGCTCTTTATAGAGGAAAGGAAAGGGAAATTAGGGCTTGGTACCGCCTATATTCATGGTTTCAGATGGGCATTGGCACGTGAGTACCAATATATCTTTGAAATGGATGCTGATTTTTCACATAATCCTGATGATCTGCTAAAACTTCACCATGCCTGTTTCCAAATGGGAGCTGATGTGGCTATCGGTTCAAGGTATATCAAGGGTGTTAATGTGGTTAACTGGCCTATGGGCAGGGTACTCATGTCGTATTTCGCTTCATCATACGTTCGTTTCGTTACCGGGATGAAGGTGATGGACACTACTGCCGGGTTCAAATGTTACAGGCGCGCTCTGCTGCAAACCATTGACTTCGACAAGATTAAGTTCACCGGTTATGCCTTTCAGATAGAGATGAAGTACACAGCTTGGAAGTTGGGATTCAAAATCATCGAAGTACCTATCATCTTTACTGACCGCACTGAAGGAGTATCTAAAATGAGCAGTGGAATATTCCGCGAAGCTATTTTAGGAGTCATTCAACTCAGGTTTAAAAAGATCAGACCCAGGAAACAGCAAGCTTAGTCATTGATCGATCTTTAATTGTTCCGTTCCTGAGTATTACTGGCGATGAGAATCATCGGAGTCTGAATTTAAGGACTGAGAATTAAAGATCAACGAATAATAAACTTTCCGCGTAAGCGTATGTTGTGCATTTGTTTAAGAGTTTTTCAAACCAGGTGCTTATGCTTCATAAATATCTTATTTCAGGTGCATTAATCATTAATGAAGGGAAATCCTTTATAGGTGATGTGCTGATTGAAAATGGCATGATAGTCGCCATTGCTGCCGGTAGCATTGCAAAACCTGACGATGCTTTGCTTATTGATGCCACGGGCAAGTACCTTTTACCCGGGGTTATTGATGACCAGGTACACTTTCGTGATCCGGGATTAACCTGTAAGGCTGATATTTATACTGAAAGCCGTGCTGCTGTTGCAGGGGGCGTTACTTCATACATGGATATGCCGAATACGGTTCCCAACACCCTGACTCAGGAGCTGTTGGAGGAAAAGTACACAGATGCATCCCGGAAATCGTTGGCAAATTACTCCTTCTATATGGGTGCTTCCAACAATAACCTTGAAGAAGTCCTCAAGACCAACCCTTCAAAGGTGTGTGGAATAAAGGTTTTTATGGGCGCTTCAACCGGTAATATGCTGGTTGATGATCCAATAACCCTTGAACATATCTTTAGTCTGGCACCTGCCCTGGTTGCCGTGCATTGTGAGGATGAACCTACTATCAGCAAAAACCTGTTTGTGTATCGTCAGCGTTATAATGATGATATTCCTGTGCAAATGCATCCTCTGATCAGGAGCAGGGAGGCTTGTTTAAAATCAAGTACCCTGGCGGTGAAGCTGGCAAAGAAGTACGGAACGAGGTTACACCTGTTGCATTTGTCGACGGTTGATGAAATGAGCCTGCTGTCAGATGCACCGGCATCGGTTGAAAAGCAAATAACTGCTGAAGTATGTGTTCATCACTTGTGGTTTTCGGATGAAGACTATTCCACACTTGGTAATAGTATCAAGTGGAATCCGGCCATTAAGACTGTAAATGATAGGGCGGCACTGATTATGGCACTGAAGGAAAATAAAATTGATGTGATTGCTACCGATCATGCTCCACATACTATAGAAGAGAAAAAGCGGCCCTATATCAACTGCCCTTCCGGCGGGCCATTGGTACAACACTCATTGACGGCTATGCTCGAGAAAGTTCATCAGGGTGTGTTTACGCTTGAAATGGTTGTTGAGAAAATGTGTCATGCTCCCGCACGTATATTTGGTGTAGACAGGAGGGGCTTTATCCGTCCCGGATACCATGCTGACCTGGTATTGGTTGATCCTGATGCCCCATGGCAGGTTAAAAAAGATAATATACTTTATAAATGTGGGTGGTCACCTTTTGAAGGAATTACTTTCAAATCGCAAATAACTCATACCTTTGTGGGCGGACATCTGGCATGGCATGAGGGAAGCTTCGATGAGTCCCAATTGGGCGCCAGACTTATATTTAATCATTAACCGGGCAATAAATATTACGCTATAATTTACTACAATCAATTTACTACTATGCAACGAATATTGATACTCTTACTAACGCTGACGCTTTTTGTGTCGTGCCGGAATACTACTGTTGAGAAAGAAACCTATCCCAATGGAAATATTAAGTCTGAAAAGACTTACAAAACAATTGAAGGAAAGAAAGAACTCGTAAAAGAAGTTCATTATTACGAAAACGGTAAAAAGTACATTGAAGGTAATTACGAACATAATAAGCGATCGGGGTACTGGGCATCATGGTATGAGGATGGACAATTATGGAGTGAAGGTGACTTCAAGGATGGTGTAAGTGAAGGAAAGCGGACTGTTTATCATGAAAATGGTAAATTGTATTACGAAGGCGTGTTTAAAATGGGTGAACGCATGGGCGTATGGAAGTTTTATGATGAATCAGGTAAATTACTGAATGAAATTGATTATGACAAAATAGAGGGTAATAAGGCCCAATAAGTCTTTTTATTCATTTTTAAATATCACTTCCATGAAAACAGCCATTGTTTTTTCCACTAAACATGGCACTACCCAAAAGGTAGCTACCATGATCAGGGATTTGGCTCCGGCTGATACGGAGCTTTTTAACCTTAATGAGGTAAAAGATGTGGATCTGGCAGAGTTTGATTGTATCATTTTGGGTGGTTCCATACATGCCGGGACCATTCAAAAGAGTATCAATAAATTCTGCGCTAAACACATGCAGGAACTCACTACCAAACCTTTAGGACTGTTTCTGAGCTGTTTAGATGAGGAAAAAGCAGCAGCCCAGTTTAATACTGCTTACCCTGAAGTCTTACGTCAACATGCCCGTAGTTCCAAGCTCACCGGTGGTGAAGCGCTCTATGAACGTATGAACTTCATAGAGCGATTACTGATGAAGAAGATTAGTGGTAAAAAAGAGTCATTTTCAAGAATTGACCGAAGCAAGGTAGAAGAATTAGCCAGTGAAATGTTCGCTGAAGTTTAATGCCCTAAATTCAACTCACTCATACAACTTAAATAGCGAAAAGAGGGTAACGAGGCCTTTCTTTTTCTAAAGAACAAGCTTAAACTACCTATCAACCGGGAGAAAGGCGGCATACGTAAACCTGTGAACTTTACCTGATAATTTGCCATGCTTTCGCTTTACGTAAAAATTGTCTCACTTCTGAACGAACTGCTCTATATTGAGACCCGCACTACAGTGGTGTGATAGGCGCACTCTGGCAGTTCTTGCTGGCGGGGCCGTCTACTTGATTATGTGCAGTTTTCCTTTTTAATTTTATGTCACTTGCTTATTTGTGTTAATATGCGTTACTTTGTGTCAAAAATAGAGATATGAATAAGTCGAATTTTCTCACATTGGATGATGTCGCTAATAACCTAAAAGTTACCAGGCAGACTGTCTCTAAGTATATTCAGAACAAAGATTTAAACGCTGTAAAAATTAATAAAAGCTACAGAATTACAGTTAACGATTTTGAAAAGTTTATTAATAATAATTCAACAGTTGAAGAGCCACAGATAAGCTATTTGAAACGAACCAAAAACTGCTACCTTGATTATGGTAATAAGTTAGATGAATTTGAAATTTTATATACATATTCAAGTGGAGATTTTAAACTAATAGAACAGAATCACAAAGCAAAAGAGAACAAGTACGTTTTTGGAGATAACTATTTTGTATTAAAAAAATTAATTGAGACCCACAAGGATAAAATTGACCTTATATACATTGACCCACCCTTTGGAACAGGCCAGGATTTTAATTCAATTGATGATGATTCTGCATATTCGGATAAACTTATTGATAGTGAATTTTTAGAATTTCTTCGAAAAAGATTATTTCTATTGCGTGAACTTTTGAGTGAAAGTGGTAGCATTTATTTACACATTGATAAGAAGATTGGGCATTACGTGAAAATAATAATGGATGAAGTATTTGGGTTCAATAATTTTATAAATGATATTACAAGAATAAAATGTAATCCTAAAAACTTCGCAAGGAATGCTTACGGAAATTATTCTGATATGATTTTATACTATGCTAAAAATAGAGATAAGCAAATTTGGAATGAAGTAAAAGAACCGATGGATGACGAAAAACGACAAGAGTTATTTCCTAAAAAACATCCAAAGTTTGGATTTTATACAACAAATCCCATTCACGCACCCGGTAAAACAATTGATGGTGATACCGGATTGGAATGGAAGGGGATGTTACCCCCAAAAGGTCGTCATTGGAGATATAGTCGAGAAGTTTTAACTAAACTTGATGAACAAGGTTTAATAGAGTGGTCAAGCAATGGTAATCCTAGAAAAATAGTCTTAGCAAGTGAACATAAAGGGTTTAAAATTCAAGATGTTTGGGAGTTTAAAGATAAGGGTTTGTCTTATGTGGAGTACCCTACACAAAAAAATGAATCTTTACTAGAACGTATTATTCTAAATTCGTCAAATGAAAAATCAATTGTCCTTGACTGTTTTTGTGGTTCAGGAAGCACATTGAAGGCAGCGAATAAATTAAATAGAAACTGGATTGGTATAGATAATTCAACACACTCTTTCGAAGTCGTTCGTAAAAGTTTCAAAAAGGAAAACATTGCTTGTAATTTCTTTGAATATGTGTCTAAAGAATAGTCTATAGGAACGAATTTAAATAGTCTTCTAACAACAAGGCACTGATAATATCATATTCGCATTCTTGAACTTGAACACAGGTTTTATCATTTATTATTGTACCATCAGATTTACGAACAGTCCACGGAAACCCATCAATTATTCCGACTCTTATTACATTTCTTCTTTGATTTTTACATACGTTTATAACTTCAACAACTTGTTTATTTTGATTACCACCTGGTGAACCAATCCATTTTGCTTCGCCAACAATATATGTCGTATTAACTTTTGCGACTAAGTCAGGCCGTTTATCTAAATCTTGATGGAGTTCTTCATTAATAAATGCTTTCCCGACTTCTTCGGAAGAATTTAAAATAAAAACACCTTCTGTCGAGTCTCTAAAATCGTCAACATTCAATAATTCAAAATTGTTTCTTAGCCAATTAGTGAACATTGGCCCCATTTGGGTATTGAGTTTTGGTGCTGATTCTAGTCTGATTACGGTTTCTTCAGCGGTCATCGCATAAAGTGAGTCAGCAATGCGTTGAATTTGTTGAGGATTGTTTTCGAGGCAACCTTGTATGTTTTTGATAAGAAACCAAAGTGGCTCGTCATAAGGGAATTTTACTCTTTTCCGTAAAATGTCTAATAGTTCTCTTGTTCGTCTGCCTTGATGGGCTGAGATAATTCTTCTTCGTAATTTATCGTTTAGTCTTTCTGGTCTGGCAGTTTGCAAAGGATAAACTTCAAGTATATTGTCTAGATATGGAGTGGTTTCAAATAATTCGATACTGCATCTGACCCATTCATTCAATTCGTCTCTTTCTTCAATTATGTCAATGGTCCTGTCCATTAATTTTATTTTTTTTCAAAGATAGTAATTCTGTCATTTTATATACGCTGCCCTTAAAATGCCTCTAACCTCTCCATCCCCATCCATATTAGTATTTCGTCACTATTTGCAATTGTCATTGTGCTTATTTACATTACTTTGTAATCTATTGCAAATCGTTAAATGAAATTATTTGTTTCACGGTTGTCGGTTTTATCAATTTGCGTTTTCAAATGTAAGAAATTCAAAACAAACAAACCAAACTGGTATTAAATATTTAAATTATCTAAAGTACTTCTTATCTGGTCAAAAAGGTTCTTCGTCAATTTAGGTGAATTAGCCAGCACTACTTAGCATAACTTTTTTCCCTAAAAGTTCAAATCCGGCTCTCCAATACATTTGTCTTTTTATACTCTTTAACCTGTTGACTTGACCTTCCACCTGCCCATTGCTCCATTTTGATAATATTGCGTTTTTAACAGCATCGATATCAATTTTTAACCTTCTGACAAAAGTATTGAGTTGTGATTTTCCAATGCTAAAGTGTCTTTCATCCAATTATTTAGCATAGAAATGTCTTTACTGATGAACAAACTTCTAAATGTTAAAATCTGGTTACGATGTTGTACCGGTATTCGTTTTTACTTATGAGCTCCGCCATCGACTCTCTATCATGGATATCTTTAATGTCCGAAAGATCTGCAAAACTCAGATATCTTGATATTTTTCGAGGAGATAACATTAGATAATTAATCACTGGGAGATTTTCGCACTTAGCTACACTTATAGTGGGGTAATTTCTAAAGTATTAACATAAACAGGTTAGCGAACCAATATATCCGGAATTTTTAACAATGTCAAAAAGTTCTTTTAAAGTCTTTCCATTCGCAAGTTCACTTTCAAAATATTGCTGATACTGAATACAATTATTCTTGGCCGGAGTTATTTTGCTAATATGTATCCATCTTTGAATAGCCACGCACAGAGTTTCTTGACATTCTCAAGCTTCTAGCATCAGCAAGACTTCCATATTCCGATCCAATCACTTCATAAGCACAGTCTGGTAAATTCTTAAATAAATGAAATCTATCCGCTATTTGAACATATCAGGCAAAACATCCGTAACCGCTTTGGAAAATGAACTGGCACGATCCCTGGTAACAACTTTGATTTCAGGATGATTCTTGAGCCATTCCTTTAGTAAGTTTCCATCTCTTTCTTGTAAGATGTCGATGACTCTTTTTGTTTCATAATCAACCAGAATATCCAGTGATACCAAGTTGCTGATTACAGTAAATTAGCTTAATCAGCGGTTCTGACATTGTCTCTTTCTCCGCTTCGCTGCAAAACGATGACTCTCGTAGTCTGGATAGGGGATGTGAGAGTGCCGGGAAAGTACTAATTAAATTCAATTGGTAATTGAGTAGATGATCCTAACAATGCTTTGAATATTAAAATAGATTAGGAATGTGGTAATAAAATATATAGATGCAATTATACCAAGAGCTTTTCTTTTACTCTTTTCTAATTTAGATATTTGATCGTATACAACCAAATGAAAATTCTTGTAGCCAAAAATCACAATTGCTGTAATTCCAGATACAAAAGGGATATATGCAAAAATTTTTGAAATTAACCATATAGGGGTAGGTTGAAAGAAAGCTCCAATAATATTAATAATATTTAGAATCAGCAGACCAGTTGTCATGCCAGCTAGGGCGGAACCGCCGATATAATAGGCTTCACCTATTTTAAAATGATGTTCGTATTTCTTATATAATTTAGAAACTGTATAAAAAATATAGTAATTAATGGCCTTATATAAATTTATCATAGCAGGATTCAACTCACTTATACAACCGGGTTAATATTTGTCGACTGTTCAAATTTTTCATAAGGAGTATCAAAGTTAAATATTTTCCCTGGTCTTTTATTTAATATTCTTTCCACCTTGGCAATTTGCTTAGGGGTAATCTTTTCAAAGTCACATCCCTTTTTTCATTAACCAATAACGGGAGGGATGCTTTGGAGTTGATTAAATGCTGCTGGTGTATAGGGTATGTGGTAAACCGAAAGCATGAAGCGCTTATTATCAGCTTTTATGATTCACGGAAAATATTTCTGGTGTATAGGGAATGTGCCAAACCGAAAGTATGAAGCTCCGGTGGACTCAAAAAAGGTGTATCAAGCCTGATAAATTCAATTGCCTGGTACACCTTTTATGAGTTCTGATAAGAACACTAGTAGTTTAAATGATACAAATCCTGGTACTAGTTCCTATTCAATCAAAATTACCAGGTATTTGGAAATTGACCAGAATTCTTTTGGATTGAGAATTACTAAGCTGTCACTCACTTTCCCACCATAAAGCTTGTATGATTGAGAGGGATGTGTGGTAATAATGCTGGCTTTTTTCTTGTTGAGAGGGATAGACCTCAGTTTGGTTATATCAACGGTGGTGAAGTAATCACGGTTGAAGTCTTGTTTGAGCTTTTTATTACCTCCAATACCCACAAATCCGCCTTCGCGGGTGATAATGTTCTGGTTGAGCAGTTCACGTTTATTACCAATAACAAACCAGGCCGTATTCAGTGATTTTGTCTGTTCACTAATTGTTTGTGATTTAGCCTCTCCTTCGGCAGTCAGACTGCCTACACTGGAACTAAGGATTTCTATTTGTATGTTCATCTTTTCCAGTTGGTCACGCAGCTGGCCTATTTGAGCGTCCTTTTCATCAATTTGAGCAGACATACGATTAATCATTTTTTCAAGTTCCGTAATCTTTCCTCCTGATTTCTTAAGCTTAGATCGTAATCCAGCTACGGTAGCCTTGTTTTTTCTCAGCATGTCATAGATGAGATTAATATCGCGGTTAATCTGTTCTTTCTGATCAGGCTGTAATTCACCGTTGCCGGCTGTACTTTGTGAAATGAGCATCTCAGCTTGTTTGATAGAGTCAAGATTGGCCTGTATCAGGTTAAATGATTCAATATAACCATATACAGCGGTATCCTTTGTAAAGCCTATACTCATCAGGCTGTCATAACGAGCCTGGAGTGCTTCATACTCCTTTTGCTTTTTGTTGCATGAAAACAAAAGGGGGATCATCAATAAAAGGAAAATCAGTTTTTTCATCTTCTTTGGTTTATATTGGTTTTGATAGGTAAAGTTAATTCAATTTCTTTATAGTATTACCAAAACCGATTCCTATTTTTGGATAATTACTTCCGTATCTGTTGTGGAACAGGTAACGAAAAATATCAGCTTATTCGTGATCGGATTCCAGCTTATGTTCTTTGCTTTAACCACTTCACCGTTAACGACGATTTGCAAAGGCCGAACCTTTAGGTTATGAACCATGAGCTTGACCACATTTTTTGTTTTTGCGTATTCAGAATAAGTGGTTTGCTTGATTAGATTTATCTTCACATAGTCCTCACTATGGTCAGCGGTGAAGGTCATGATTTCATAGCTTCCTTTGGTATATGCATCAGGTGTTTCACCGTCGTCATTATAAAGGGAGTAAGTACTTTTACGTGTCATAGGATCCGCATAGTAATGCAATTCAAAAGAGTTGATGGAGTAACTGGCAGTACTTTCTGTATGAACACTCATAGGGATGAAAGAGCCACCTTTTACAAATACCGGGATGTTGTTTAATGAAAGAGGAACCGTGATCTTTTTCCCGCCTGCATAGGCCTGTCCTGTAAAAAAGTCAACCCATGTATTCCCTTTCGGGAGATACACATCCTGATATTGTTCACCGGGCTTTTTAACAGGTGCCACAAGCAACGCATTACCCCACATATATGCATCGTCGTAGGTAAGCAATGTAGGGTTGTCAGTTTCATGGAAGAACAGAGGGGTCATCAGTGGATAGCCCGTTTTGCTGTTCTCAAAAGCCATAGTATAGAGGTAAGGCAAGAGCTTGTATCTTAATTTGACAGCTTCACGCGCCAGTATCTTGGTCCGTTCAGCCTGGAAGACAGGTTCGGCCGGGATATGCTCTTGAGCATGAGGTCGGAATACAGGCTGGAACACCCCATATTGCAGCCATCGGATGTATAATTCGTCATCAATTTTATCACCACCGGCAAAGCCACCCAGGTCAGAGTGCATATAGGCAATTCCCTGCATGCCCATTTGCAGCGATATTTCAGGCTGCGGAACCAATCCACCCCAACTTCTACTCACATCACCTGACCATGGAATAATTCCATAACGTTGTGAACCTGCATAACCGGCCCGCATCAGGATGAACGGCCGTATGGAAGGGAAGTCTTTTTGGTAACCTTCATAGATGAGTTTGGCCCATTCATGACCATAAGCATTATGTATTTCATTAGCGGTACCTATAGCATGAACCATATCGGCAGGGTGCACTTCAGGTTCACCCAGGTCACCCCACCAACCGGCAACTCCTTGCTGAGTAAGTCCCTTGTATATATTCCAGAACCATTGCCGGGCTTCCGGTTTGTAAAGATCAATCAACCCGGTATTCCCAAAATAGAAATCATAAGCGTATGGATTGCCTTGACTGTTTAACCCCAAAACTCTCTGATTCACAGCTTCCTTCCACTTGGTTGAGGTAGTGAGGATAAACGGCTCAGAAACAAGCACCGTCTTTACGCCCTTCTTTGCAAAACGTTCCATCATCTTTTGAGGAGATGGAAAGCTGTCGGTGTACCACTCAAAGTTTCCCATACTACCCTGTATCTCCTTGCCGAACCAGTAAATATCAATAATGACTGCATCAAGGGGAATATCATCGTCAAAGAATTTATTGACCGTATTTTCCGTCTCTTTTTGTGAGTGATAACCAAAACGACTGCTAAAGTTGCCGAAAGCCCACCGTGGAGGTAAGGGTTGGCGCCCTGTTAACAACGTGTACTGATTGATGACGTCGGACCAGTTATCACCTGCAATCACATGATAATCAGGGGTGCCGCTGAATGTTTCATAGGCTACCGTATTGTTCTTTTTGCTGTCGAGATCAAGGTAACCCAAGCCGGCATTGTCAAACAGTATAGCATACCTATTGGATGAAAGTATCATGGGCAGGGTATAATTCATTAATTCAGAGTGCGTTTCATACCCATAATGCGCTTTGTTGTACATTTTTAAACGATAGCCGCGACGGTTCATTCCCAACGCACGGGCACCTCCGCCATATAGTACCTCATTGTTAGTAATCCTGAAGTTAAGCATCCAACTGGTGTCGCTTTCCTGGTAACCATCATTTTCTGACACCAGCAATTTGTCATCATAATAATAGCTGATATTAAAAGGCTTTTTAGTGATTAACAGGTCAATGCCTTCGGTGTCAATAGTCAGTTTTTCATCTGTTTCAATGATTTCCCGTTTGATGCTTACAGGTTTCATATCCACGGCATAGCAGAAGTTCTTGAGCTTTTTCCCCACAGGGCGAAAAGTAACATGAATAATCTTCTCGTTCATAGGTTCAATCAGGTATTGTCCGTCGCTCACATTGAGTTCAATGGAATTGCCCAGATCCTTGTATCCTGTGTAGTCGCGGCCGGTTGTTTGCGCCGTGATGGTACCGGTAATAAGAATAAATGTGAAAAGGCTGCTTAACAGAAGGCTTTTGATAGGATTCATCTTGATATTTTTTAACGATATAAAATTAACACATTCCTGTCGGTTTATAGTGGGTAATTATGCTTAGTTGACCTCTTTTATCAGTACACCCAT
>Ga0172378_10003109_pt1 | contig 15602 bp, 13 predicted proteins | sample GrowelOW332metaG_FD_119755 | JGI IMG/M metagenome (GOLD analysis project Ga0172378, IMG submission 119755) | Groundwater microbial communities from an aquifer near a municipal landfill in Southern Ontario, Canada - Pumphouse #3_1 metaG | ecosystem: Environmental > Aquatic > Deep subsurface >... | reverse complement strand
TGATTGAAGGAAATCTTAACGGGCTGAAGACCAGCCAGATTAAAGCACTGGAGCGGCTTGCCGGAAGAAAAAGCGGGCGCGAACAGATTATAAGTCCGGAGATGGCGAGGACACTGGCCGAGTTGAGTTTTGAATTGAACCGCCAGCTCGGGCTGTTGATCAACCGTGCCGGCAAGGTGGAGATGTTGATTGTCGGGGACTATGCGCATATAGTTATTCCGTCACTTGGAAATATCCGTGCAGCAGGTGGCCGCCTGCGTGGACTGCGCCTTGTTCATACCCATCTTGGAGGAGAGGCGATCAGCGAAGAAGATCTGATGGATCTGCTCTTTCTCCGGCTTGATCTGCTCTCCATGCTTGAAGTGGAAAAAGACGGTTTGCCCCGCCTGCTGTACACCGTTCATCTGCTGCCTGAAGTTGAAGAGGGCAGGGGGTGGAGTTTTCTTAAACCGGTACATCCGGCACAGCAGAAAGATTCTGCGGGGGAACTGATCGCTGCCCTTGAGGGGGAATTCAGTCGTGTGAGCAAGTCTCGGAGGGTGGAGAGCGACGGAGACCGTGCGATTCTCGTCTCTGTCTCCACAGAGGCACGGCTGCACGCGGAAGAATCGCTCACTGAGCTGGCTGAACTGGCGAGTTCGGCGGAGGTTGAGGTACTGGATCAGGTGCTGCAGCGACGCAGGAAGATCAATCCCCGGCTTATTCTCGGGAAGGGAAAGCTGGCCGAAATAATGATTCTTGCCCTTCAGCTTGACGCCAACCTCCTGATCTTTGATGAGGAACTTAACCCCTCTCAGATTCGTTCAATTACCGATTTTACAGATATGCGGGTTATTGACCGCACTCAGCTTATCCTTGATATCTTTGCCCGGCGCGCCACCAGTCGAGAAGGAAAACTGCAGGTGGAGATGGCACAACTAAAATATATGCTGCCTCGTCTGTCGAGCCGTGACGATGCTCTTTCCCGTCTCACCGGCGGGATTGGCGCAAGGGGACCGGGGGAAACCAGGCTGGAGATTGATCGCCGTCGTATTAATGACCGCCTGGCCCGTCTTGCCCATGACCTCAAACAGGTGAGCCGTGAGCGTTATCGCCGCCGGGGACAGAGGCGTAAACGCGACCTTCCGGTGCTTTCCCTCGTAGGCTATACCAACGCTGGCAAATCCACTTTGCTCAATACTTTGACAAATAGTAATATATATACGGAAGATCAGCTTTTTGCCACTCTTGACCCCACCAGCCGCCGGATGCGTTTTCCCACCGAAATGGAGGTAATTCTCACTGATACCGTGGGCTTTATCCGTCATTTGCCCGCAGACTTGATGCAGGCTTTCATGGCAACGCTGGAAGAATTGCAGGAGGCTGACCTGCTGGTGCATGTGGTTGATGTCTCAAACTCCCTGTACAGGGAACACATGCAGGTGGTAGAGGATATTCTGCAGCAGCTTGACCTTGGTTCAATACCTGTGTTGAAGCTCTTTAACAAGATAGATCTTGTGGAGGATCGGGAACTGCTGGATATGACAGTAGCGAAAGAGGGGCTGCTGGTGAGTGCGAAACATCCAGAGACGCTGAAAAATTTTCTTTTGGAAGCGGAACGCTACCTCGGCGGGAAAGCGACGGGACTGTAAGCTGCAGGGCCGTCACCGTGTTACACAAGGAACTCAGGGAACCTTGAATAATCGGCCCTTTTCTTCGTTACAGTCAAAAAAATATCCTCCGCCAAAGCGAGGAACGAGACGTCGAGGTAAGCGCTCTACTCCGATATCAATCACACCGCTGATGAACGGTCAGCAGGCATATAAGTACCGTAGAAATTCTTTTCAAAAAAACGAAAATAATTTCTATGGTACTTATATGCCTGCGGCAAATTCCCTTCTGTGCCTCGAATATAAACGAAATACAAGCTGTTTCAAGGTACCCATAAATCAAGATGCTTAATCAGATTGTCCTCATGTAAAAACCGAGCTCTCTTGAGGGTGTATTGGAATTAAGGAATTCACAACCAATACGACTGCCTTTGACGGTGCAGATGATAACTTTGCGGTAAAGATTTGACATATTGCGGTTATCAAGGGTGAAAACAAGTTCACCCTTCATTCCCGGTTCGATATCGTGGGGACCCCTCACCTCAAAACAGGCGCCGCTGATTGAAAGATCAATAATACGGACATGCCTGGCATCGGTTTCAAAATTGTACTCCCCCTGAAGATCAGTGTTCTTGCGGAAATGCCTGCGAAATTCAAGGTCAAGTTTGAAAACATAGCCACAACTGCAACGTACTTTGATGCGGTGCTGTTTGCTGCGCAGGCCATCCACAGAGACCTTTCTGCTCGTTCCACATTTGGGGCAGATAATTGTTGCTGTGTTATCGTTTTTTACGTAGGTCTTTTCGCTTTTCCTTGTGTCAGTCACAACAACTCCTTCTCTCTGATTCTTCTTTGTTTTCGATGCAGCTGGCTGCCCGATGTCAGCCACAGGCCATAGTAATATAGCGGGAGAGTAACTCCTTCATCTCCCTGTCTAACTGTGGAGGAATCACCTGCAGTTTGTATTTGTGGCCACATTTTCTGGAGTCTAATCTTCTGCTGACACATTGCTGCAGCAATAAAAATAATGCGTTAACATAACGGTGAATTATGAGGTGTGCAACCACTTCACCGGACAACGTTAAAATTATCCTGCGTATTAGATATTTTTTCCAAGACTGGTTCCAGAGGAACGCAGGTCTTCGCAGGCACGGATAATACGGTCTGCCATGTTGCGTTCCCCTTTTGTGCTCCATGACCGGGGGTCGTAAACCTTCTTGTTTCCGACTTCGCCCTCTATCTTGAGTACGCCATCGTAGTTTTTCATCATATGATCCACTATTGGCCGCGTGTAGGCGTACTGGGTGTCGGTGTCGATATTCATTTTTATCACACCGTAGTCAACAGCATCGCGAATGTCTTTCAAGTCAGAACCAGAACCACCGTGGAAAACGAGGTCAAGGCGCTTGTCTTCACCCAGTTCTTTTGCAATGGCGTCCTGGCCGTTTTTAAGAATGATGGGCTTGAGTTTAACATTCCCAGGTTTGTAGACGCCGTGAACATTACCAAAGGTGGCTGCAAGAAGAAAACGTCCGATGGGGAGGAGTTCTTTCGCTGCAAAGACCATATCCTCCGGCGTAGTGTAGAGCTTTTCTTTTTTGACATTTGAGGTGTCATGCCCGTCTTCTTCACCGCCGACGACCCCGATTTCAATCTCAAGGATAACGTCCATCTCCCTGCACTGTTTGAAGATCTCTTTTGACTGGGCAATATTCTCCTTCATCGGAATGGGCGATCCGTCGAACATGTGAGAGGAGAAAACTGGCGGGAGTCCTGCTGCTGTACGTTTTTTTGACTCGGCCAGCAGGGGAACGAGGAAACTGGGCACAGCCTCGGGATGGCAGTGGTCGGTGTGCAGGGCAATATTAACATCATAGTAATTCGCCATCTGGCGGGCATAGTCTGCAAGGGCGATGGCACCTTTTGCCGCGTCGCCGACACCAAGTCCCGAGCCAAACTTGCCTCCGCCGGTAGATACTTGAATGATACCATCTGATTTTGCCTCTTTAAAGGCAAGCAGCGCTGCGTTGATAGTCTCACTTGAAGTGGTGTTGATTGCCGGATAGGCAAATTTGTTCTGCTTTGCGTTATCCAACATCTGACAATACTGCTGATAATTGACCACTGGCATGATTATTCTCCTGTTTTAGAATTTGGGGGGACAGCGAATAATCGTTCATATTCTTCGTTACAGAAGGAAATGAACGAAATACAAGCTGTTTCAAGGTAGCCTTTAGACTGCCTGTACTGGGCTCTTCCGTGCCCATTCTCTACTTTTTGTAATATGGGTACCTTGAACAATCCGCCTTTCGCTCATCTTCTTCGGTACAGTAAAAAGTTTATCCTCCGACAAAGCGAGGAACGAGACGTCGAGGTAAGCGGCAGGCTCCGATATTAAACATATTCCTGCGGTAAATTTTCTCCTGTGCCTCGAATCTGAACGAAATACAAGATGTTTCAAGGTTCCCATAGATCACTTTTTTTGTGGAAGTGGAGTTCCTGGAATTTTACGACCGCGATTGAAACGCAGGGTGGTCTCACGCAGAAAGGTACTGACTTCCCCGGTGAGGTATTCACTGGAGCATTGCCATTTCCAGTTGCCTGCGGTTGTTCCAGGGGTATTCATCCGGCAGTCATTCCCGAAACCGAGGACATCCTGCAATGGAATTATGGAAAGAAAGGCTGTTGAAGAGTGAGCGAGATAAATTAGATCGCGGTGAACCTGATGGCTATCGCCGAGGCTGCCGTTAACATAGGATTTCATCTGACGCCGCTCTTCATCAGTTCGATCTTCTTCGAAATACCAGCCGACTGCAGTGCTGTTGTCATGGGTTCCAGTGTAGACAATACAGTTGGGTGTGTCGTAGTTCTGTGGGAGAAAGGCGTTGTCCGGGTTCCCGTCAAAGGCGAACAGCAACACTTTCATGCCGGGAAATCCGGTCCTGTCACGCAGTTCTTCTACTTTTGACGTGATTATACCAAGATCCTCCGCCACAATATTTATGTTTCCAAGCCGTTTTTTCATGGCATCAAAGAAGCGGATTCCGGGGCCAGACAGCCATTCGCCTGTTTCTGCAGTTTCGGCATTCTCGGGTACTGCCCAATAGGATTCAAAACCGCGGAAGTGGTCAATGCGACTGATATGCACCATCTCAAAAGTATGGGCAAGGCGTGCCGCCCACCAGTCGTAGATTTTTTTACGGATGGCCGGTGATTTGCTCTGCCAGTCATAGAGAGGATTGCCCCACCGCTGACCGGTTTTTGAAAAGTAATCCGGAGGAACACCGGCAACACTGAGGGGTTTGAACGTCTTTTTATCAAGGAAGAAAATATTTGGATTCACCCATACATCAACGCTGTCATAACTGACATAAATGGGGACATCGCCAAAGAGCTGGATACCTTTCTCTTCAGCTTTTTCTTTTAGACGCTTCCACTGCATGGAGAAGAGAAACTGTTCTACGTTGTAATAGGTGATACGGTCGCGATATTCGGCTTCAAAGGCGTCAAGGGCCTTTTTATTGCGTCCGGCAATATCCAATGGCCACTCGCTCCACACAGTCTGGTTGAAGACCTCTTTTGCTGTCATGAACAGGGCATAGTCACGAAGCCATTTTGTTGTTTTAATGAAGCTTTCAAAATCGGCAGCATATTTTCTGCACGAAGAATCTGTCCGCTGGAAATTGGCTGCAGCGACAGCTATAAGTTTCTCTTTGAACTGGCATGCTTTCTCAAATTCGACAAAGAAGGGAGAAAAGGAGGGGTGGTCGTTGAGATCCTCATCATAAATGAAGCCGTCATCTCTAAGAGATTCAGGGGAGATAAGCAGGGAATTACCTGCAAAAGCGGAACTGCTCATATAGGGAGAGTGATTGAAGTGTTCACAGGTGGGAACCGTTGGCAGTATCTGCCAGCAACTCTGTTCACTCTGCTCAAGAAAATTGAGAAAATTGAGGGCAGAACTCCCCACATCGCCGATGCCAAAAGGTGAAGGCAGAGATGTTACGTGTGCGAGAATTCCGCTCGTGCGTTGAAGTTTCATTGGTTCCTTTCCTCTTTTACTGCGAAATTTATGGAGCTGGATGCTTCTTTTCGTCGGATCTATCCGACAGTGGAGATTATCGAGTCAGAATCATGCTCTTATGTAAAATCCCTCTTGTACTATTATAATCGAAAAAATAATAATATCCATGTCACAGTACATTCGACTTATTAAGTGTGTCGGTGTTGTATTAATTCTTCGCGAAGAAGGTTTTTTCTCTGCAGACAGGCAGGTGTGATAAAAAAGGCAGAAAAGCGATTTACACCATCTTTAAATTTCGTTCGTTGATTTTTATACCAGGATGAGTAATACTATATTGTTTCGTTCGAAAAGAATCAGTGGAAGGTGGGGTTTGCGTTGAGATGCAGAGTCGCGCTCTCATTTCTGCTGGCCACGGAGACCCCTGCACCGATTCCGCAGCTGCTTTTTAAAAACCTCCAGGGAGCATCGAATAACCAGTTTTCCGCTCGTTTTCTTTGTTCAGCCAGAAATTTACCCTCGGAATATCAATGATATGCTTGCGGTAAATTTTCTCCTGTTCTTAGAGTATGAACGAAATGCAAGGTTCTTCAAGGTCCCCTCTACTTTGTGCAGAAGTTTCATCTCTTCAAAAACGGGACTCGCACTGTGATCCATTTCAGAAAACCCACCATCTCTTCACTGCCGTTTTCATTACTGGAGCAAAAAAATAAATCCTGCAGATTCAGGACGTTGAAGTAAAATAACGTTCTCACTGTCGGTTTTCCATGGCTCTTTGCATGATATAAACTGAATCCGATTATGGCAATATGAATATTGGGCTGCCGAAAGAGGGAAAAAGAAGTAATAGAGGAAAAAGTCGAAAGGGAAATTTATAATGACGTTTTTTCCGATTTGGCTGTGCAGAAAAACGTTGTATCTTATTGATTCATAACGATTTATTTTTTCCTGAGCCGGTAGTACTGCGGTGTCAGGTTTTATTTTTTTAATTTAAAAGGGAGCTTTTTCTGTGCTGAAGGAACTCAAAGCAAATTTGTTGAAAGCAGGAAAGGATGAAGGGTGCATCAGCTTTGATGAGCTGAATGAACTGCTTCCGGATGAAGTCAAGGACCCCAGTGAAATCGAGTCGGTTTTTAATTTTTTAACGGAACAATCCATTGAGGTCGTTTCCGTGGAGAAGAGCGGGGTAAAGCGCACTCTTTCAGGAGAAGAGTGGGATGGCAGTGATTCTAAACAGGATAACCTCCAGGAAGACAAGGTCAGCTCATCAGACGATGAGGCTCATGAGGCGGAAGAGACGACCACGACCTATCTTCGTGAAATGGGACAGTTTGAATTGCTCACTCCTGAGGAAGAAGCAAAGTATTCCAAGGCAATCCGGCAGGGATTCGATTCTATTATATCTTCTATTCGTGAGGACGGTTCAGGCGTTAAAGAGATGCGGGTGCTCAGGGAGCGGATTGATCTGTGGGAGAAACGTGATCCTACACTGAAGCCGAAGAAACAGCAGTTGAACTTCATGCGTTATAATGTGACTGTTTCATCCCGCAACTATCCGGATATCCGTGAACTTGTTGAGCTGCAGATGAAAATTGAAGCCTATAGCCGCAGTATCGAGGTGGCCAAGGACTCAATGATTCGTGCCAATCTGCGGCTTGTCGTCTCTATTGCCAAACGCTATATGCACCAGGGCCTGACACTTGCTGACCTTATTCAAGAGGGAAATCTTGGTCTGATGCGGGCTGTGTTCCGCTTTGATTACACCAAGGGGAATAAATTTTCCACCTATGCAAGCTGGTGGATTCGTCAGGCGATAACCCGTGCAATTCTTGATAAGACCCGGACTATCCGTCTGCCAGTGCATTTCCTTGAGTTGCGCAGCCAGTTCTTCAAGGCATTCTATGCCCTCTATAAAGAACTCGGCCGTGAACCGACCCCTCTGGAAATTTCCAAGGCGACCAGCCTGCCGATGGACAAAATTCTCTCCATTCTCGAGGCCTCCCGCGAACCGATCTCTTTAGAGACTCCTGTGGGGGATGATGATTCCACCCTCGGTGATTTTCTTGAGAATCAGGAGTCGCAATCGCCTTACGACGCGGTGCAAAACCGGGAGCTTACCGGTCGGGTAAATGATATTCTTGAAACGCTCTCTGAGCGTGAAGAGAAAATCATCCGTCTCCGTTTTGGTATTGGTGAAAAAGCGGAATATACCCTTGAAGAAATTGGCAAGTTGTTCAACGTCTCGCGGGAACGTATCCGCCAGATTGAAAAGAAAGCACTTAATCGCCTGCGTCACTCCAGCAGGCGTGATAAGTTGAAATTCTTTATTGACTGATACAATCTACAGGGAGGGTTTTGGGGTAATATGGGAATTACTCTCAATTTTGTCGCTCTCTCCTGCGATATTTTCTTATGAAATCTTAATTATAAAGCCGGAAAAAACCGGCTTTTTTTATTATGGAAGAATATATAAAACAACGTGGTCTTGGGGATATTCATCAGAAAGTTATAAATGAAGAGCGACTCTCTCTTGAGGATGGCCGCCGGCTCTATGAATGTACAGATATCCTGGCCCTTGGTGCCCTTGCTGACATCGTCCGGGTACGTAAAAATGGTGACAACGCCTACTTTAATTACAACCAGCACATCAACTACTCCAACATCTGCATTAACCTGTGCAAATTCTGTGCTTTCGGTTGCAAAAAGGAAGCTGGTATTGCCTGGGAGATGAGTGTAGAGGATGTGAAGGAAAAGATTCGCGAACACCTTGATGAGCCAATTACTGAGGTGCATATTGTCGGAGGATGCCATCCAGATCTGCCCCTTGAGTACTATCTCGATATGCTTCGCGGCATCAAAGAGGTCCGGCCGGAGGTTCATCTCATAGCCTTCACCTGCGTGGAGATTGCAAACTTTGCCAAAGTTTCCGGTAACAGTGTTAAAAAGACCCTTGAACTGTTGATAGATGCCGGGCTCGGTTCTCTTCCCGGCGGCGGGGCAGAAGTTTTCAGCCCCCGGATTCGTAAAATTCTTTGCGAGAGGAAACTCTCCGGCGACGGCTGGATTGAGGTGGCGAAGACTGCCCACCGGCTTGGATTGAAAAGTAATGCCACCATGCTCTACGGTCACATTGAAACTATTGATGAGCGGCTGGAGCATATGGATGTGTTGCGCAGAACCCAGGATGAGACAGGCGGGTTCATGTCTTTTATTCCGCTGGCCTTTCACTCCAAAAACACTCAGATGTCGGAGATTGCAGCTACTACAGGCGTTACAGACCTGAAAAATATAGCTGTCTCTCGGCTTTTCCTCGACAACTTTCCCCACATCAAGGCCTACTGGGTGATGCTCGGACCGAAGGTGGCCCAGATTGCGCTCTCTTTTGGTGCTGATGATATGGATGGCACTGTCAAGGAAGAGACCATCACCCACATGGCCGGTGGCGAGACCTGTCAGGCCCTCGGGCACAAAACTCTTATCCGTCTCATCAAAGAGGCAGGACGGATTCCGGTGGAACGGGACACCCTCTATAACGTTCTCAAAACTTTTTAAGGGAGGTCGCCATGAAGAATTTGGATAACGGGAATTTCCGAACCTTTCTGAAAAAGATGGAAGAGGGCAGCCGTATTGACGGCTCTGAGTTCATGGAACTGGCAGACAACGCCTCGTTGCTTCAGCTGGGGATGCTCGCCGATACGGTGCGTCGACGCAGGCATCCGGAAGGCCGGGTGACTTACGTCGTTGACCGTAATATCAACTATACCAATATTTGTACCTCGGGATGTAAATTTTGCGCTTTTTTCGTCGCGCCTGGCGATGAGCGCGGGTATGTGCTGAGTAATGAAGTGTTGAAAGAGAAGATTGAGGAGACAAAAGCCCTGGGCGGCACACAAATTCTTCTGCAGGGTGGTCTACACCCCGATCTTGGGCTGGATTTTTATGTGGATATGGTGCATTACATGCATTCACTCGGTATCCATGTACACGGTTTTTCTCCACCGGAGATTCAGCACTTCGCACAACTTTCAGAGAAGACTGTTGATGAAGTGCTTGACGCGCTGATTGAGGCCGGGCTTGGTTCCATCCCCGGCGGTGGCGCGGAGATTCTCGACGATCGCCCCCGCAATGAGACTTCACCGCGCAAATGTAATACCAGCGAGTGGCTTGAGGTGATGGAGAAGGCGCATAAAAAAGGTTTGCGCACTACTGCCACCATGATGTTTGGCCATGTCGAAACGATGGATGAACGACTGGCTCATCTCACCCGGGTGCGGGATTTACAGGATCGGACCGGCGGTTTTACTGCATTTATCTCCTGGCCGTTTCAGCCGAATAATACGATCTACGAAGGCCAGATTGAAAAGGCAACTGCCCACGAATATCTAAAAATGCTGGCTCTTTCCCGCATATATCTTGATAATTTCGATAACGTTCAGGCCTCCTGGGTGACTCAGGGACCGAAGGTCGCGCAGATCAGCCTCTCCTTTGGTGCCAATGATTTTGGCAGTACCATGATTGAGGAGAACGTGGTGGCGGCGGCGGGTGTTAATTTCCGTCTCTCGCAGAAAGAAATCCGTCGACTGGTGGAAGATGCCGGCTTTACTCCTGCGCAGCGTTTGATGGATTACTCTCTTGTCTGATTCTGGCAGGACTGATGCGAATTCTTGAGGCTGACAGAATCTGTCTCCTGCCCCCGGAGGCAGAGCAGGATTGCAACTGCGTTGTTCTTGATGACAACGGGGGGGTAATTGACATCGGGCGACGGTTCCCACTGCAAAAGAAATATGCCGGTGCGGAATACGAACGGCACAGCGGAGCAATCCTGCCGGGCCTGGTCAATGCTCACTGTCACCTTGAGCTCTCTGCTTATGGCAGCGGGCCCAGGCCGCAGGCAGGTACGCCGTTTACTGTCTGGGTTGAACAACTCATGGCGGAGCGGGCCAGATGTAAATTCAGTGAAGAGCATCTCCTCGCCGCTGCCACTGAGATGGCCCGCAGGCAGTACGATGACGGTGTTGTCCTGATTGGCGATATAACCAACGCTCTGCCGCCGTCTCATTGGCTGGAAGGTGAGAGTGCGGTGCCGGAAGTTGTGAACATGCTGGAGATTATTGCACCGATGGCAGCTGCTGTAGATGCTGCGGAAAAGCGTATCGCAGCTCTGCCGGAGACCTGCCATGTGACTGCACATGCGCCTTATTCCGTTGCTCCAGAACTTCTTGTTGCGCTGAAAAAACGCTGTCGCCGGAACGGTCAGCTTTTCTCTATTCACACCTCTGAACGAAAGACGAACTGGAATTTTTCTCCGGGCACAGCGGAATTTTTCGCGATTTTCTGGAAAAACGTAATGCCTGGGATGGTTCTTTTACGTGTTGCGGCCGTTTCCCTTCTGCCGTGCAGTATTTCGCTGCACTGAATCTCCTTGATGACCAGACACTGCTGGTACACTGCACCAACCTTGTAGAAGAGGATTTTTCAATCCTCGAAAGGAGTGGAGCTCATGTCTGCCTCTGTCCATCAAGCAATACCTGGCTCGGCGTCGGTCTGCCTGACGCTGCAAGGCTGGCAGGAAGCATCGGAGGCCGTCTCTGCCTCGGTACAGACTCAATAACATCCAACCCGGATCTTGATATCTGGCAGGAGATGTGCCGGCTCAGCGACCAGGGGATTGCCCCTTCTCCTCTTCTGTTGATGGCAACTGAGGGGGGTGCAGGTATCTTGGGGAAATTAGACGAATATGGTAGGATACAGCCCGGTTGCAGGGGCCATTTAATCCTTGTCAACTCGCTGGAAATTACGGCCTGTCGCAGTGGAGAAGAGCTTGAACGGGTGCTGGTCAGCATGGGGCGCCCGGAAACAATTATCCATCTTTGAAGAGTCGGAGAACATGACGAATGACAATAGAGCGGGCGGAGAGCCTGCTGCACGGATCGGCATGGTGAATTATCTCAATGTTGCACCAATTTACGAAACGTGGAAAGAGAGTGTAAATCAACCGGACTGGGAGATTGTTGAAGATCATCCCTCAGGGTTGAACAGGCGCCTTCTTGAGGGAAGTATCGACCTCGGTTTTGTTTCAAGCTATGCCTGTGGACTCAATCCGGAAAAATATCTCATCCTGCCGGGACTTTCTATCTCGGCTAATGGCGCTGTCGGCTCCGTCTTTCTTTTTTCCCACGTTCCTTTTGAACAGCTTGGCGGAGCGCAGATACTGCTTACCGCTCAGTCTGCGACTTCAATTGCGCTGGTGAAGGTTATTCTTGAAAAGTTCATAAAGGTGAAACCGAAATATACACCGGGCAATATCATGGAACTGGAAAATGAGCACGACTATAAGGCGGTGCTCGCCATCGGGGATGAGGCTCTCAAGCTGGTAGACGGTTCCGATTATCTCTATCAATTTGATCTTGGCGATATCTGGAAACGGGAGACAGAGCTGCCTTTTGTCTTTGCTGTCTTTGCTGTACGCCGTGAGTTCGCCGAAGAACAACCGGAGCTTTTGCATCGTATCCACAAGGAACTGGTCCGCTGCTGTGATGATGGTCGCAGAGCGTTGCCACGAATCTGTGAAATTGCAGGACCTCGTGTTCCTATCAGCCAGAAAAAGTGTGTGGAGTATCTCAAGGGTATTGAATATGACCTCTCTGCAAGGAAGAGGACGGCACTTGAAACATTTTTCTCCATCCTTATTACACGGGGGGACCTGCCAAAAGAGGCGCTGCCCCTGCAGTTTTTTTGCTGGGATCAGGATAAATAATGCCTGCTGATTATCCGTTTGTCCTTGGAATCACCGGTGCAACAGGGATGCTTTTTTTACACGCCTTCCTCAAGGTTGCCCGTGAAGAAAACGTCTCCCTGCATGCCATTATTTCTCCGGCTGGTCGGCGGGTCCTGGAGCTGGAGAGCGGGGTCGAGGCTGAGGCGCTGCCGGGTATTGAGCGCTGGTTTGCTGCAGACGATTTCGCGGCAACGCCCTCTTCCGGGTCAAGCTGTTACCGCGGCATGGTAATTCTTCCCTGCACGATGGGGACGCTTGCCGCAGTAGCCAGCGGCTTTTCCATTAATCTCATCCACCGTGCTGCTGCCGTTGCCCTCAAAGAGCGGCGTCGCCTTGTTCTCGCCGTTCGCGAAACGCCCCTTGGACGGACCCATTTGCAGAACATGCTGATGGCTCACGATGCCGGGGCCATCATCTGTCCGACCATGCCAGGGTACTATCTTAAGCCCGCATCCCTCGAAGAGGCGGCAGAGACATGGGCATGGCGGCTCCTTGATCAGCTTGATCCAGAGCTTGAAATTGCCGGCAGGAGGCGCTGGAAATAATGAATTTTGTATCGTTAAAAAAGAAGATTGAGATTCTACTGGAGATGATCAAATTCAAATTGACCATCTTTGCCCTGCCTTTCGCCTTTATGGGAGCAATGCTCGCTGCCGACGGTCTGCCGTCCCTGCGTACTGCTTTTTACATCCTGCTCGCCATGGGGGGTGCGCGTACCTGTGCCATGGGATTTAATCGTATTGTCGACCAGCGCTTTGATGCAGCCAACCCCCGCACTGCCAGTCGCGCTCTGCCGGCTGGTGAAGTGAAGCCCGCTGAGGCCTGGGCTTTGGTTATTATTGCGGGCCTTCTCTTCTTTTTCGCCTGCTGGAGTCTCAACAGTCTCACCCTGACACTCTCTCCACTGGCTCTCGGATTAACGCTTTTTTACTCATTCACCAAACGCTTCACTGCCCTGTGTCATGTGGTGCTCGGTGCTGCTCTTGCTTTTTCCCCTCTCGGCGGCTGGGTCGCAGTCAACGGAAGCCTCAGCGGCTACCCTGCAGTGCTCTCTTTAGCTGTTCTCTTCTGGGTGGCAGGTTTTGATACCATCTATGCCTGTCTCGACGCCGATTTTGACCGCAATGCCGGGCTTCGCTCCCTGCCGTCTGTACTGGGGCGTCGTCGCGCCTTCCGGCTTGCCGGACTCTTTCACCTTTTTGCCTTTATTTTTTTTGGGCTGACGGGAGTGCACTGTGGTCTCAACTGGGCTTATTACGTCGGCCTTGTCTTCGCCGCCGGAGCACTTTTTAATCAACATCGTCTTGTCCGGCCCAATGATCTTACCAATATCCAGGCATCCTTCTTTTCTATGAACGGCTTTATCAGTGTGGTGCTCTTCACGGCGACTTTCACTGCGCTCTATCTCAATAAATTGTAATGAAGATTATTCCTTTTGCTGTTCTCCTGTTTGTCCTTGCTTTTCCCGTTGCTGTTCTTGGCGAGGAAGCAGTCTCTATAACTCGTGAAGCAGAGGGACTTGATACTCTTCCTTTGGGGAAGATTCTTCCGCAGCTTGCCGCTGTCGGTTACTCCGGGAATGAACATCTGCGCTATGATGTCTCCTGGAGTGGCGGGGTGAAGGTGGGGGAGCTGGATATGAAAATCACTGCCCTGGACGATGTGAAGGGCGGCTACAAGGTTGATGTTCATGTCAGCACGAAAGGGAGCGTTCTTGATCTTGCATATTCCATCCGCGACCACCATGTTACGTTATTGAAAGGGGTGGAGAAGCTTCCTTTCAGATCGGATCTGTGGCAGAAAGAGGGCCGCAGTTACCGGGCACATCGAGAGATGATCTATGATCAGGAGAAGCACAGGGTGGTCTATCGCAAAAATGGAAAACAGCAGGGTGACTGGCATATCAAGGGACCTACAAATGACGAATTCACCTCTTTTTTGAACAGCCGGTTGATGGATTTTGTGGTAAATAAACCCTTTATTGTTCCCACTTTTGCGGATAAAAAGCGGGTTGCCGTGAAGGTGACTCCTCTAAAAAAAGAGAAGATGGAAACCCTGCTTGGCAAGGTGAACACGGTGGTGATTATGCCCCAGCTTACCTTCAAAGGACTGTATGAGAAACAGGGAGATACGGTTATATGGTACACAGCGGATCGCTGTCGTGTACCGGTACGGGTCAATTCAAAAATTAAAATAGGCTCGCTGACCGCGCGCCTGAGTGAATATGAAAATCCCGCCTGTGATCTTTATCCCGGACGGTATGCACAGAAGACAAGACCATACAAAAGAAAGGAGAATATGAAATGACACAATCTGTTGAACTTGCAGGACTCACTCATGTGCACAGTGGCAAAGTGCGCGATATGTATGCTATCTCAGGCCACGATGACAAACTGCTGATGGTTGCTTCTGACCGTATCTCAGCCTATGACGTGATCATGACCAATCCCATTCCCTCTAAAGGGAAAGTGCTGACTGCGCTTTCCCTTTTCTGGTTTGATCTCCTCGGCGATATTATTGAAAATCATCTGATTACCGCTAATGTGGATGAAATGCCGGAGGTCTGTCATCAGCATAAGGAATATCTGCAGGGACGTTCCATGCTGGTGAAAAAAAGTAAACCGCTGCCGATTGAATGTATTGTACGCGGCTATATTTCCGGCTCTTTCTGGAAAGCATACCAGAAGAATACTAATGTATGCGGATTTCAAATGCCCGGGGGCCTGAAGGAGTCTGATAAACTTCCCCTGGTGATTTTCACTCCCTCCACCAAGGCGCAACTCGGGAGCCATGATGAGAATATTTCCCTTGAACGGCTTAAGGAAATTGTTGGAGCTGAAAAGGCAAAACGACTTGCTGAGATCAGCATTGCACTTTATACCCGTGCTGCTGATTATGCCCGCTCCAAAGGGATTATTATCGCCGATACCAAGTTTGAGCTAGGGGAGGTTGATGGCAAGTTGATTCTTATTGACGAGGTGCTTACTCCTGACTCTTCCCGCTTCTGGCCAGCGGATGATTATCAGCCAGGCCATTCGCAGGCAAGCTTTGATAAACAGTTCCTGCGTGATTACCTCTCAATTCTTGACTGGGACAAAGAGCCGCCACCGCCGGTACTCTCCGCTGATATTCTCGGCAAAACGAAGGAACGTTATGAAGAGGCTGTTGAGAGAATCACCGGTAAAAAGTTCGTTTGATATGTTAAGACTTTTTT